>JACCED010644373.1_pt1 | contig 41334 bp, 34 predicted proteins | sample 7455021 | NCBI WGS metagenome assembly JACCED01 (sample SAMN15323456, study PRJNA562643) | freshwater metagenome | isolation source: river surface water | place: USA:Blue River Watershed | collected 2017-08-19
GGCTCGGGCATCGGCAAGGAGACCGCCCACCGTCTCGTCAAGGAGGGCGCACACATCGTGTGCGTCGACAAGAACCTCGAGGCCGCGCAGGCCACGGCCAAGGAGATCACCGACAAGCTCGGCACGGGCATCGGCGTCGCCGGCACCGGCATCTCCAACTGCGGTCCCGCCATCGGCCTCGCCGGTGACATCATGGACCGGACGTCGCTCCGCCGCATGCTCGACCAGGTCGCGCTCGCCTACGGCGGCTTCGACTCGATCTGCGTCACCGCCGGCATCTTCGTGCCCCCGGACACCTCCGGCCGCATCCCCGACGACAAGTGGGCGCTCACCTTCGCCCTCAACGTCACCGGCAGCTACCTCGTCGCCGACGAGGCGTTCAAGACCTGGAAGGAGCAGGGGCTGCGCGGCAACCTCGTGCTGACCACCAGCGCCAACGCCGCCGTGGCGAAGAAGGGCTCGGTGGCCTACGACACCTCCAAGGCCGCCGCCAACCATCTCGTGCGCGAGCTGGCGATGGAGCTCTCCCCCCTCGTCCGCGTGAACGGCGTGGCGCCCGCCACCGTCGTCCAGGGGTCCGCCATGTTCCCCCGCGACCGAGTCATCGCCTCGCTTGCGAAGTACGGCATTCCCTACACCGATGATGAGGCGACGGACTCGCTGACCACGAAGCTGTCGAAGTTCTACGCCGACCGCACCCTCACCAAGAGCCCCATCACCCCCGCCGACCAGGCCGAAGCCTACTTCCTCCTCGTGACCAGCCGCCTTTCCAAGACCACCGGCCAGATCATCACCGTCGACGGCGGACTCCACGAGGCGTTCCTCCGCTGAACCCGTGCGCATCTCCCTCTTCGTACCTTGCTTCGTCGACCAGCTGACCCCTCGGGTCGGCGTCGCCGCCGCCGAGGTGCTGACCCGCCTCGGCCACGAGGTGGAGTTCAGGGAGGCGCAGACCTGCTGCGGGCAGCCGTCGTTCAATTCCGGACAGTGGGACGTGGCCCGTCCCGCGGCCGTCCGCGCCCTGGAGGTCTTCCGCGGCGCCGAGGCGGTCGTGGGGCCTTCGGGTTCCTGCGTCGCGATGATGCGGGTGTTCTACCCGCAGCTCCTCGAAGGCACGCCGCATGAGGCCGAGGCGCGCGACCTGGCCTCCCGCACCTTCGAGTTCTCCGAATTCCTCGTGCACCGCCTCGGGGTCGAGGACGTGGGCGCACGCTTCGCGAAGAAGGTCACCTATCACGACGGCTGCCACGCCCTGCGTGAGCTGCGACTCAAGGAGGAGCCGCGCAGGCTGCTCCGCGCCGTGAAGGGCCTCGAACTCGTCGAGACCGAGGAGGCGGAGAGCTGCTGCGGCTTCGGCGGCCTTTTCTCCGCCAAGTTCCCGATGATCTCGACCGCCATGGTCCAGGTGAAGGGCGGCGCCCTGCTCCGCACCGGAGCGGATTACGTCGTCTCCTCGGACCCTTCCTGCCTGCTGCAGATCGGCGGCTGGCTCTCCCGGGAGGGCAAGCCCGTCCTGCCCCTCCACATCGCCGAAGTGCTCGCACGCCGCGACTGACATGTCCGACCCCAAGTCCATCTTCCTCAAGGACGCGGCCGTCACCTCCGCGGACGCACCGCAGCGGGCCTTCATCCGCAAGGCGCTGGGAGGCTATTACGTCAACCGTGACCTCCAGAAGGCCCGCTACCGCGACTGGGAGCGCGCCCGGGACGCCGCCGCCATGGCCAAGTGGAGCGCCGTCAACGACCTCGCCGCCAACCTGGAGAAGTTCACCGCCAACTTCGAGCGCAACGGCGGCAAAGTGCACTGGGCCCGGGACGCCGCCGAGGCCCGCGAGATCATCCTGCGCCTCGTCCGCCAGGCCGGCGCCAAGTCCATCGTGAAGTCGAAGTGCATGACCTCCGAGGAGATCCATCTGAACGACGCGCTCGAAGCCGAGGGCTTCGGGGTGGTGGAGAGCGACCTCGGGGAGTTCATCCAGCAGCTGCGCAAGGAGCCCCCTTATCATTTCGTCTTCCCGTGCATGCACGTGAAGCGGGAGGCGATCAGCGAGCTCTTCACGCAGCACCTCGGCACTCCGCCCACCGACAGCCCCGAGGAGCTGACCATGATCGCCCGGAGGCATCTCCGTCAGATGTACGTCGACGCCGACGTCGGCATCACCGGCGCCAACTTCCTCGTCGCCGAGACGGGCCAGATCTCGATCACCGAGAACGAAGGCAACGCCCGTCTCACCGCCGCCCTTCCGCGGGTGCACATCGCCCTGTCGGGCATCGAGAAGGTTGTGGCGTCGCTCGACGACCTCTCGGTGCTGCTCCCCATGCTGGCCACGGCCGGCGCCGGGCAGCCGATGACGTGCTACAACACGTTCTATTCCGGACCGAAGCGGCGCGACGAGCCGGACGGGCCGGAGGAGTTCCATCTCGTGCTGCTGGACAATTCCCGCACCCGCATCCTGGCCGACCCGGAGCAGCGCGACTCGCTCCACTGCATCCGCTGCGGCGCCTGCCTGAACGTCTGCCCGATCTTCAAGAACATCGGCGGTCTGGCTTACGGCACCACCTACCAGGGCCCGATCGGGTCCGTCATCACTCCGCATCTCCGAGGGCTGAAGCAGTGGAACCACCTTTCCGGGGCTTCTTCGCTCTGCGGCGCCTGCACCGACGCCTGTCCGGTCCGGATCGACCTTCACCACCATCTCCTGCACAACCGTCGCAACGCCGCCAAGGAGAACCCCACCTGGTTCGACCGGATCTTCCACCGCAGCTTCCTTTTCGTGACCTCCCGGCCGGCGCTGTTCTCCTTGGGAGGGAAGGCCTTCAGGGCGTTCCTCCCCCTGCTCAAGAAGCTGCCGGTCCCCTACATGTCGGCCTGGCTCAAGACCCGAGACCTCCCCGAGGCGCCCGCAGTCTCTTTCCGTGACCAGTGGAAGAAAGGAGCGGGCCGTGGCTGACGCACGCACTGACATCCTGGCGCGCATCCGTGAGGCGCTCAAGGTCAAGGCTCCGAGGCCGCATCTGCGTGCCGAGCCCGGCGACCCTAGTCCCTCGAAGGCCGGTCGTCCTTGGCTTCCCGACGGCGGAGAGACGCGCGAAGACAGCCTGACCATCCTTGCCGAGCAGCTCGCCAAGCTCAAAGCCGTGCTTCTGCGCGTGCCGGACCGGGCCGCCGCCGCCAAGGCCCTGGCTGACCTCGCCGGCGCCAAGGGCTGGAAGAGAGTGGCTTCCCACTCCGACTCCTTGCTGGACGAGGTGAACGCCGCCCTGCCCTGCGAGGTCTGGCCGGTGAGCCGGGATTTTGACAAGCGTCGGCTCGAGGCCTGTGACGCCGGCGTCACCTCCTGCGAGTGCCTGGTCGCACAACTGGGGTCGGCGCTCGTTTCCAGCCGAAGCTCGGGCGGCCGTGCGCTCTCCATCCTTCCCCATGCGCACGTGATCGTGGCCACGGCGGACCAAGTGGTGCCCGACCTGGCCGACGCGCTCGCCAAGGTCCGCGCAGGGAACGGCGGAGAGATGCCGAGCATGCTTTCGTTCATCACCGGTCCCAGCCGCACGGGAGACATCGAGCGCATCCTGGTGCTGGGAGCCCACGGTCCCAAGGAGCTGCACGTCATCCTCATCGGCTGAAGCCATGCGCCTGACCACGGCAGCGCTCCTCCTTTTGGCAGGTTCCGTCCCGGCCCAGGAGGTGCGCCCGCAGCGCTGGTCCGGCAAGTTCGTGGTGCCGGACCCGACCAGCTGCACGGTCGATGAGTCCGGCAACGTCTACGTGGCCTGCACCGCCCGACGGAAGGCCGCCGACCTGGACATCCGGGAGCACGCCCATTGGATACCGGCCGACGTGGCCCTCCGCTCCGCGGAGGAGCGCCTGCAGTTCCTGCGTCAGGAGCTGGCCCCCGGCCGCGTCCGCGCGCCGCGCGGCGGACTCAAGGACCATGACAAGGACGGGGTGATCGGCCTCTCCGACCTCGAGTTCGTCAAGGAGCGCATCTACCGCCTGACCGACTCGGACGGCGACGGAACCGCCGACAAGATGACTCTTTTCGCCGAGGGGTTCAATGAGGCCAACTCCGGCATCGCCGCCGGGGTGCTCTGGCACGACGGCTGGCTTTATGTCGCCGCCATTCCCCATCTCTGGCGTCTGCGGGACACCGACGGGGACGGACGCGCCGACGTCACGGAGAAGCTCCTCTCGGGTTTCGGCGCCCATGTGGCCTACGCGGGGCATGACATGCACGGTCTCCGGCTCGGGCCGGACGGACGCATCTGGTGGACGATCGGCGACAAGGGACTGAACGTCATCTCCAAGGAGGGCAGGAAGTTCGTCCTTCCCCACGAGGGTGCGGTGCTCCGTTGCGAGCCCGACGGCAGCGGCTTCGAGGTTTTCGCCCGCGGACTGCGCAACGTCCAGGAGATCGCCTTCGATGAACGCGGCGACGTGTTCGGCGTCGACAACGACGGTGACGCGCCGCGTGAACGAGAGCGGGCGGTCTACGTGGTGGAAGGTTCGGACTCAGGATGGCGCAACCAGCACCAGTATCAGAAGACCTCGAGCCGCTGGCTCCGTGAGAACATCTGGATGCCGCAAGGCCAGCCCGACCAGCCTTTTTTCGTCACTCCCCCGCTGGCCAACTATTCGGACGGTCCCGCCGGCTTCCTCCGCGAGCCAGGACACGCCCTTGAGGGCGGCCTCAGAGGACATTTCCTGCTCAACCAGTTCCCCAAGGGCCGCATGGAGGCATTCCGGCTGGTGCCTGATCGTGACGGCTTCCGCATGGAAGGCACCCGGACGGTCTCATCCGGCATCATGGGCATCGGTTTCAGCTGGGGCACGGACGGCAGGGCCTATTTCGCCGACTGGGACGGCGGATATCCGTTGGACGGCAAGGGTGCCGTCTGGCGTTTCGACGTGGCGGGCAAGGTGGAACCCTCCTCTTCGGTCTGGCTCTCGCGTCCGCTTTCCGTGGCGGTCCCCCGTGCCGAATCACTGAAGTCCCTGTCTCACCCCGACCAGCGTGTCCGCATCAACGCCTCCATCAGGCTGAGCCGGGAAGCAGCTTGGAAAGAGCTGCTTGATGTCGCCCGGGATGAGGGCGCGCCGCAAGTGGCCCGCATCCATGCCGTATGGGGTTGGGGCATGGGGCTGCGCAAGGGCGCGACCGGCCATGCCGCCGGGCTTCCCTTGCTGCTGGTTGCCGACGACGAAGTGCGCACGCAGGTCCTGAAGGTCCTGGCGGAGTGCCCTTCTCCCGATGACGCTCTGCGCAAGGCGGTCCTTGATCAGCTCAAGTCCCCTTCGACACGCGTCCGGATGCATGCGGCTCTGGCCGCCGGACGGCTCGGGGGTTCCGCGACACTGGAGCAATTCGTGCGCGATCCGGACGGAGACTTCGAACTGCCCTGGCTGCGGCATGCGCTCGTCACCGGCATCGCGGCCTGCGTGCCTGAATCCGTCCTGGCCACGGCCGCCGGCGCCGGTGACGAACATCTGGCTGTTTTCGCCACGCTCGCCCTGGCCCGCAGGAAATCGCCGCTGCTCGCCGGGACCTTGGGCAGCCCTCACGACGCGGTGATCGTCGAGGCGGCCAGGGCGATCCATGACGACGAAGGCGTGCCCGCCGCCTTGCCCGCCCTCGCGGCCTCTCTCAGCCGGCACATTCTCCCGCCTGTCGCGGCCCGCCGGGCCATCAACGCCTGCCTGCGCATGGGCACGCCGGACGACGCGGCACGGCTCGTGCGCTGGCTGCGTTCCAATGCGAACAACCCCGATCTGGTCGGGGAGGTGCTGGAATGCCTCCTGGCCTTCGACGCTCCTTCCGCGCTGGACAGGGTCGACGGCGTGGCGCGCGTCCATGCCCCGCGTGATGCGGCCGCCATCGCGAAGGCCATAGCCCCCGCCCGCGACCTTCTGGTCGGCCAGACCAGGCCTGATCTGCGCACGCTGTCCTTCAAGATCCTCCTCAAGCACCGCATCGACGTCCCCGCCGAAGTGCTGCTGGGCCTGGCCAAGGACCGGAACGCCCCGTCCGAATTGCGTGCCGACGCCATCCGGATGCTCGTGGAAAAATCTCCCAATGACGGCGTCAAGGCGGCCGCCGCGGCCTGCGACAACGGCAACTCGGCCGAACTGCGCATCGCCGCCTTCGGCATTCTGCTCAAATCCGACCCCGGCTCGGCCTTCGCCGTGGGACAGTCCCTCATGAAATCCCGCTCGGCGAAGCCCGCCGAGAAGCAGGCCGTCCTGCTTGCGGCCGCTCGATCGCCCCATCCGGCCGCCCGTGCGATTTTCTCCGCCGCGGTCGATGAGTACGTTTCCGGCAAGCTCGCCGCCTACCTCAGGCTGGAGGTCCATGAGGCCGCGCTCGAATCACCTGATCCGGACATCAGGGCGCGCGTGACCGCCGTGCACGCAGACGCGCGAATTGAAAAGGCCCCGGACGGCACGCCTTATTCCGTGCTCACTGAAGGCGGCGACGCCGCTCGCGGAAAGCAAGTCGTGAACGAGCATCTCAACGCGAATTGCGTGGGCTGTCATCGGATCGAATCAGAAGAAGGCAGCGAGGTGGGTCCCAAGCTGCGCGGACTTACTTTCGGGAAGGCGCGGACCGAGCTGGTCGAATCGCTCGTGGCGCCGTCCGCCAGGATCTCGCCCGGCTTCGGTCTGGCCACCCACACGCTCAAGGACGGCACGACCCTCGTCGGCTCAACCCTTTCGGAAACGGAGGCCAAGCTGGTCATCCGGCTGGCCGACGGCTCCGAACGGACCTTGGCCAAGTCATCGGTGGTCGCCTCGACGCCCGTCATCTCGGTCATGCCGCCCATGCTGGGAATACTCACCCACGAGGAAATCCGTGACGTCGTGGCTTACCTGGCCGAACTGAAGCCGAAGTCGTCGTCGAAGAAGCGATGACCGTCTTCTGCCGCATGATCCTGCTGTCTGCGGCGTGCGCCCTCGGCGCCCCTCCGCCGCATCCGAATCCGTCCGTACCTCAGGAGCGTCTGGTTTCAGGATGGCAGCGTCAGTATGAGAGCTGGCGAAGGCATGCGCCCGCGGCCCGCCTTGAAGAGCCCCATTGGTCGCCCCGCGGACAGCTTCTCGCCTATCGGAATCCGGCGGACTCCGCGGCCTGGGTTCTGGTCGATTGCCGCAGCGGCAAGGTAGGCCCGGCTTTCGACGCCAAGGTCGTCGCCGCGGAGTTTTCCCGTCTCACCGGGAAGCAGTTGAATCCCGGCTCGCTCCCTTTCAGGAGGGTGCTGCCTCAGGACGACGGAAGTCTGGTGCTCCAGGGCGACAAAGCTGAATGGATTCTGACCCGCGAAGGAAAGCTGAGCGAAGCAAAGGGTGCGAGGACGGCCCCGCCCGTCCTCAGGCTGCAGGACGGCGGACGGATGATCGACCTGGGCAAGACGGGCCTCCGTTCTCCCAAGGGACCGCAGCAGGTCGTGCTGCGCGAGGGTGACTTGTATCTCAACGAGGGTGAAGGCACCGGGGAGCGACGGCTGGTCGAACGTCCTTCCGGTGCGCCTTTCAAATTCATAGAACTGGTTTCCTGGTCCCCCGACGGCTCCCATTTCGCGGTCTGGGCCGAGCTGAGACATGAACCGCGTCTGTACAAGGTCACGGACTCCCTCAAGGGCGTCACCAAGGAGATCCCCTATGAGAAGCCGGGGGACGAGAGGACGGAGCGCGTCGCTTGGGTCTTCAGCGCCGACGGCAAAATCGCCTCCCGGTGTCCGGACAGCGTGCTCCCCAAGTCTTTCTCTACCGACCGCCTGGACTGGTCGGCGGATGGCAAGACCCTCCGGACGGAGTTCGTCCGCAGGGGCTTCACCGGCCATGGCATCATCGCCTTCGATGTCGTCCCGAAGGCCTGGCGAATCGTCCTCGAAGAACGGTCGCCAAAGTTCGTCTACACCTTCAACTCCCGGTTCAGGCACGACCTCTCGGATGACCGGACCCTCTGGGCCTCCGAACGCACGGGATGGCGCCATCTTTACGTCGCCGGCCTTGGCAACCCTGGCAACGTCCGGCCGATCACCTCCGGTGAATGGGTCGTCAAGCAGGTGCTGCACGTCGACCAAGTGCGATCCGAGGTCTACTTCATCGCCGTGGGGAGGAATCCCGGCGAAAATCCCTATCATCACCATGTGTGCAAGGCCGGTTTAGACGGCACGCCCTCGGTAGTGGACCTGACTCCCGGGGACGGAAACCATGAGGTGACTCTCTCGCCCGACCGACGCACTCTGATCGATGTCTCATCCCGGGTGGATCGTGCGCCCACTTTCACCCTGCGCAGCGCCTTGGACGGAAGCCTCATCGCCAACCTGCATGCCGGGGACGCCGGCGCGCTCGAAGCGTCCGGCTGGACCCAGACCCGTCCTTTCAAGGCGAAGGACCGCGACGGCAAGTTCGACATCCGGGGAGTGGTCACGAGGCCGTATCCCTTCGATTCCGCGAAGAAGTATCCCGTCATTGAGAACATTTACGCAGGACCTCAAGGCTCCTTCGCCCCCAAGTCCTTCAACTGGTGGAACCGCAACCACCGGGAACTCGCCTCGCTCGGCTTCTACGTCGTGCAGATGGACGGGAGAGGCACCAATCACCGCGGCAGGGAGTTCCATCAACAGAGCTGGCGCAACCTCAAGGACGGAGGCTTCCCCGACCGCATCGCCTGGTTGAAGGCCTTGGCTGAGACCGAGCCGTCGATGGATCTCGACCGCGTGGGCATCTTCGGCGGCTCGGCCGGGGGGCAGAACACCGCGCACGCCCTGCTGCTCCATGGCGACTTCTACAAGGCTGGGGCCGCCGACTGCGGCTGCTATGACAACCGCGTCGACAAGCTGTGGTGGAACGAGCAATGGCTCGGCTGGCCGGTCGGACCTTCGTACGACGAGAACTCCTGCTCCCGTTACGCCTCGGCCCTGCGGGGGCGCCTCCTGCTCACGCTCGGCGAGTCCGACACCAACGTCGACGTGAAGTGCACCTACGACTTCCGCGACGCGCTCATCGAGGCGGGCAAGGACTGCCTCGTCGATTTCCACGTGGTCCCGGGCGCCAACCATGGCGCCGGCGAATCCGAGGAGATGCGCGAGAAGCGCGCCTGGTTCTTCAAGTCCGCCCTGGGCGGCCCCCTTTCCCGATGACCAACGAAAAGACGCAGCCCGGACTGATCGTCGTACGGCTCAGCGCCGTCGGCCAGCTCTTCAACACCATGGACCCCTCCCCTTTCCACGAAAGGGACCTCGATCACGACGCCGAGGAGTTCATCGTCTCCAGCGCCCGCGAGATACCGGGCGACCTTCCGCTCGCCATCCGCGTGGAGCTCTCCGGCGAACCTCCGGCCGACGCCCTGCCGCTCGTTCGTGAGTCGCTGAAGAACTATTTCAGCTACCGGGAGGAATCCGCCCGGAGGGAGCTCCATGAGCTGCTCCGTGAAGGCCGCTTCTCCCTCGTCGCCGGCCTGCTGTTCCTGGGCTGCATGCTCATGCTGCGCACCCTTGTCCCGACCGGTCCTGCCTGGGCCGAGATGGCGCGCGAAGGCCTTCTCATCGGCGGCTGGGTGGCCCTCTGGAAGCCCGTCGACATCCACCTGTACCGCTGGTGGCCGATCCGCCGCCAGATGACCCTCTTCCGACGCCTTTCCGGTTGCCCCGTGACGGTCACTCGGGCGTGAAAAAGCGGCTCTTACGATTTTTTTACGAAGGGTTGTTGACACAGGGTCAAGCCGTCCCATCGAAAAACCCTTCAGCATGCTGAATTTCGCGAGTCAGTGCCTCGACCAGACCAAGGCGCTCCTGAAACTGAACCTTTCCTCCGTTTCGGCGGACGGCAGCGTCACGCCCATTGAAGGCGAGGTCTCCCGGGCGGACGAGCCCGGCCATGTGGCCCTGGCCCTGGGGGAATATTTCCGGGCCACCGGCGAAACCACGATCGACCGTGTCAATCTGGTCGAGCTGGCCGCCAGATCCATCACCGCGCAGGTCAGGATGAGCAGCGGTTCCGACAACGGCATGGCGTTCGCCTGCCTCGGACTGCTGGCCTTCGGACCGACGCGTGAACGCAATCCGGTCTGGGAAAGGCTGGATGAGGGCACGCGCAAGCTCATCGACGAACGTCTGGCGGTAGAGCTTGACCATCACGACCACGTGCAGGCCTTCGACGTCGCCAAGGCCGTCTGCCGTCATTCGTTCGGCCTTTCGAAGCAGGACACCACCGGGCCCCTGGTCGACCGTTTCGTGGAGCGCGCCGCCGCGGCTTCCAGCAACGGCTTCCACGACGAGGCCTCCAAGGCCGCCTCGCCCGCGAACTTCGGCGGCGCCTTCGACCTTTACGGCGTCGTCTCGCTCATCTTCATCCGGCAGGCGCTGCAGCTGCACGCCAACATCCAGCTCCGCGATTCCAAGCTGCCGAAGCTCAGGACCCTCTACGACAAGTACCTCCGCGTCATCTCCGACATCGTCCGCGACGACGGGCTGGGTTGGTGCTACGGACGCGGCATCGGCGCCTACGGTCAGATGCACTGCATCACCATCATGCTGCAGGCCCTGCGCGACCGCTGGGTGACCGCCGCCCAGGAGCCCGTCCTGCGCGACCAGATCCGCCGTCTTTACACCCACTTCTTCACCACGTTCTTCGACGCGGAGCACGGGCTCGTCGTCGTGCGTGACGCCGAACGCGACACCATCCCGGGGCACACCACCCGCATGGCGAACTTCGACGCCGCCCGCTATCTGTCCCAATGGTCCCGTCTGGCCAAGACGGTCGGCGGCGGGATGGACCCCGTCCCTGTCGCCGCCAGGCAGCCGGTCTGCCGGCTGCATCTGTTCGACCGTTCCCCCCGCAAGGAGCAGGGGGTGCTCATCTATCAGGATTCCGTCAGCGGGATGCACGTGGTCCTCCCGCTGGTGACCTCCGGCAGCCACAGGTTCTCGGATTCCCTCGCCTTTCCGCACATGCCCGGGGTCTTCGACTGGCCCTCGAATGTCCGGGTGCCGGCGTTCATTCCCGAATACACCATCGGGGGACGCGCGTACACTCCCTCACATTACGGCAAATCGGCGCAGGTCGCCATGGGGACCAAGCAGGGCGTCTACCTGTTCCGCTACGAGCAGCCGGACCTCATCGGGGCCGACGAGTCCCTCTCCCAAGGGGTCGGATCGATGAAGGTCGAGTGGGAGTTCTCTCCCGGACGCATCGTGGGACGATTCACGCTCACGCCGAAGGCCGCCGCCGTGCTCGAAGATTTCCGCCTCGTCCTGCCCATCGCCGCGACCCATTCGCGCATGACCCCGGGCAACGCACTCGTGCTCGGCCAGGAATCCCACCGCTGCGAGGTCCTGCGCGACGACTTCGGCGCCGGCTGGAAAGAGACGAAGGTCGTCAGCGAGGATCCCCGGCACCGCGGCTGCTGGGGCAAGGTGCATTTCTACCAGGAGCTTGAACGCGACCACCCGATGCCCTTGCGCGCGGGACAGGCCTACGTGTTCGAAATCGCCTATCAGCCGGACATCCGGCGGGCCGCAGGCTGACCCTTAGGGGTTGAGGCCGCACGATTTTACGGCCAGAAAAGGCCGGTAACAGATGCCGGAATCCTTCTACATCACCACCGCGATCGATTACGCGAACGGGGCGCCCCACCTGGGGCACGCCTACGAGAAGGTGCTTGCCGACGTCCTGGCCCGCCACGCCCGCATGTCGGGACGCAAGGTGCACTTCCTGACCGGCCTCGACGAGCACGGTCAGAAGGTCCAGCAGACGGCCATGAAGCGGGGCGTGACTCCGCAGCAGCTGGTCGACGAGGTCGCCGTCGGTTTCCGCGAGATGCTGTCGGAGCTGGGCATCTCCCATGACGACTACATCCGCACGACCGAGCCGCGCCACCGCAAGGTGGTGCAGGAATTCCTCTCCAAGCTGCATGCGGACGGCCTGATCTTCAAGGACACCAAGTCCGGCTGGTACTCCGTCCGGCAGGAGCAGTTCCTGTCCGACAAGGACCGGGATGAGAACGGCGCCTGGCCGGAGATCTACGGCGAGGTCACCCAGACGACCGAGGAGAACTACTACTTCCGTCTGTCGCAGTTCCAGCCCTGGCTCGTCGAGCACATCCGTTCCCACCCCGACTTCATCCTGCCGCGGTTCCGGCAGAACCAGGTCCTGGAATTCCTCAAGGAGCCGATGAACGACCTTTGCATCTCGCGACCGAAGTCGCGGCTGACCTGGGGCATCGAACTTCCGTTCGACAAGGAGTTCGTGACCTACGTCTGGTTCGACGCGCTCACCAACTATTACTCCGCCGTGGCGGACAAGGGACTCTGGCCGGCCGACGTCCATGTGATCGGCAAGGACATCCTTTCGCCGCCTCATGCGGTCTACTGGCCCTGCATGCTCAGGGCCATGGGCATCGAGGCCCCGCGCCGCCTGCTCGTCCACGGCTGGTGGACCATCGACAAGAAGAAGGCCTCCAAGAGCGCCGGCAACGCCACGGACAGCCTCTCTTTCGCACGCTCACACGGCAAGGACGCGTTCCGCTACTACCTTTGCCGCGAGATGGTGGTGGGGCAGGACGCCGACTTTTCCGAAGCCAGTTTCAACGGCCGCTACAAGGCCGACCTCGGCAACAGTCTGGGTAACCTCGTCAACCGACTGCTCAACATGGTCGGCCGCAACTGCGCGGGCGTCGTGCCCGCCCCGGCCGCGGACGAGGACCCTGAGCGCTCCGTGCGCTCGCTCTGGGCCGATGCGCGTCGGACTTACGACGAGGCCTTTGCGGAGCACCAGGTCAGCCGCGCCCTGGAAGGCCTCTGGACCTTCATCAACGCGCTGAACGCCTACATTGAGACGCGCGCTCCCTGGAAGCTGGCCAAGTCGACCGAGCCCGCCGACCGAGCCCGTCTCGACTCGTGCCTCGCGCACGTCTCCGAAGGATTGCGTCTCGTCGGGACCGCGCTGCTCCCGGTCATGCCGGACACCGCAGCCACCCTGCTCCGGCACATCGGACAGCCCGTCCCTTCGGATTTCGGCTCATTCGACTGGTCGCTCGCGGGAAGCGGCGTGAAGGTGGCCGAGAAGTGCATTCTTTTCCCGCAAATCGATCCTCCGCCGGCTCCGGCCGCCTGACCCATGTCGGAAACCGCCGCCAGCAGGAACCTCCTCGAACAGGCCGAGGCTGACCGAGGCGGGGACGGATGGGTGTCATGGTCTTTCGCCGTCACGGAACTGGACCCGCTGGCGGTGCTGGAGACCCTCGATCCGTCAGGACACCGTGGGTATTTCGAAAACCCTTCCCGGAGCCGTTCCCATGCCGCCGGAGCCCCCGCCGCGGTCTGGCGTGGACGTGGTGAGCGACGCTTCATCGAAGCGGACCGGTGGATCCGTGATCTCAATGCCCGTCTGACCTGCGTGGGCTCGCCGCCGAGGCTGATCACGGCCTTCCCCTTCTATCCCGGAAGCGCCGATTCGGGCCAGGACGCTTTCATCTTCCTTCCTTCCTGGCAGGTCGTGACCGAAGAGGGGCGCACCACCGTCACGCTGGCCGAACCCGCCGGTCCCGGATGCGCCGAGCGTCTTACGGTGCGAGCTGAGACGTTCCTGAAATTCACCTATCGCCCTCGGCCCGTCCCCGTCCGGCCGGCTGCGCCGACGGTGCTGAGCGAAGTCGGAGGCCGCTGGTTCCCCTCGGCCGTCGGCAGGGCGACGGAGCTCATCCGTGAGGGCGCCTTCGAGAAAATCGTGCTGACTCGCGCGTTCGACTGGCGGCGGGCCGAACCTTTCGACGTTTACGCGACCTTGCATCGGCTGCGCCGGGCCAACGCGCCCTGCCATACCTTCCTGATCGACGAGCAGGACGGCGCGATGGTCGGTGCGACGCCCGAGACCCTGCTTTCGCTGTTCGACGGCGAGGTCCGGACGGAGTCCGTGGCCGGCACCACGCGGCGCGGCGATTCCGCCGCCGAGGACGCGCGTCTGGCCGAGGCGTTGCTTTCCAGCGACAAGGACCGTCGTGAGCATGACGCCGTGACCCAGTCCATCCTGCGCCGGCTCGGCATGGTGGGCGTCCTGGCCGCCACCCGTCGCGATGCGGAGCTGCTCCGTCTCGGGAACCTGATGCATCTCCGGACTCCCATCGTGGGCAGAATGCCAGCAGACCGCAGGTTCCTGGAGGTTGCGGGGGAACTCCATCCCACCCCGGCGGTGGGCGGCAAGCCCCGCGCGATGGCCCTGCCCTTCATTCCCGGTTTCGAACCCCATGACCGCGGCCTCTACACGGGCGCGGTTGGCTGGATTTCGGCCGACGGCAGGAGCGGCAAGCTCTTCGTCGCGCTTCGTTGCGCCCGACTCCGCGGGGACGAGGCGCGCGCGTACGCCGGCGCCGGCATCGTCGCCGGGTCGGACCCGGTCGCCGAGGCGGCCGAAACCGAGATGAAGCTGCGCACTGTGCTCGACGCCCTCACCTGAATCCATGGTGGTGGTCGTCCAGCGCGTACGGGAAGCCAGCGTCCGCAGGAAGGCGGAGCCGAATTCTCCCGTTTCGATCGGACGAGGCTACGTCCTGCTGGTCGGCGTCGCGGCCGAAGACACGGAGTCGGACGTGCGCCGGCTCGCGACGCAGGTGTCCAGGGTGAGGCTCATGGAGGACGACCAAGGCAGGATGGGGCTCTCGCTGCGAGAGGCAGGGGCTGAAGTCCTGGCCGTCAGCCAGTTCACGTTGCTGGCTGACTTCGCGAAAGGCAACCGGCCCTCCTTTCACAAGGCCGCGCGCTCAGACGCGGCCCGGCCGCTCTTCGACCTCTTCGTACGCGAACTGGAACGGGAGATCGGGAGATCCGTCCCGACCGGCTTCTTCGGTGAGGACATGGAAGTCCGGCTCTCCAACGACGGCCCCGTCACGGTCGTGCTTTACTAGCCGCCCGCCCTGCCCTACCCATCCTGGAGCATGCTGTCCGTCCGTATCATACCTTGCCTTGACGTCCACGGCGGCCGGGTGGTCAAAGGCGTCAAGTTCGAGGAACTGCGTGACGCGGGTGACCCCGTGGCCGTCGCCGCGGCGTACGAGCAGCAGGGTGCGGATGAGCTGGTCTTCCTGGACATCACGGCTTCCAGCGACGGGAGGAGGACCATGGTCGACGTCGTCGAGCGGACGGCCGACCAGGTGTTCATGCCGCTGACCGTCGGCGGAGGCCTGCGCTCCGTGGAGGACGTGCGGACCATGCTGAATGCCGGAGCGGACAAGGTGTCACTGAACACCTCCGCGATCAAGGAGCCTTCCCTCGTGCTTGAGGCCGCGCGCAAATTCGGAAGCCAATGCATCGTCGTGGCCATCGATGCCAAGAGGACGGCCGAAGGACGATGGGAGGTCTACACCCACGGCGGAAGGAACGCCACCGGACTCGACGCCGTGGAATGGGCGCGCAAGGTGGCGTCGCTGGGCGCCGGAGAGATCCTGCTGACCAGCATGGACCGTGACGGAACCGCCTCGGGCTACGACATACCACTCAATCTCGCGGTCTCACGGTCCGTCGAAGTGCCCGTGATCGCCTCAGGTGGCGCCGGCAACCTCGACCATCTCGCCGAAGTGCTGCGGGACGGCGGAGCCAGCGCGGTCCTGGCCGCCAGCATCTTCCATTTCGGCACCTTCACCGTGCGTCAGGCCAAGGAAAGACTCAGGTCGGCCGGCCTGCCCGTCAGGCTCTGAACTCAGACGGCCGGGGCCGCCTTCGGCATCACCAGCACCTTGTCGACGCGGTGGCCGTCCATGTCCACCACTTCGAAGACATGGCCGAGCGCCTCGACCCTGTCGCCTTCCTGCGGGAGACGTCCGAGTGAGCGCATCAGGAAGCCGGCGATGACCGTATAACGTCCCAGTCCCTCGTCGGGGAATCTGCCGATGACGCCAGTCGCCTCGCGGAAATCATCGAGCGAGACCGAGGCGTCGACCAGCCAGCTGCCGTCCTCACGGCGGCGGACCGGCCGTGAGTTCTGACGGAGCGCCGAGGTCTCGTTTGGCAGTTCGCCCATGACGCACTCCAGCACGTCATTGAGGGAGACCACTCCCCGCACGCGGCCGAACTCGTCGGTCACCACGGCCAGATGGATGCGGTCCCGGCGGAACCGTTCCAGCAGCTCGGTGCCGGTGAGTCCGGGCGGGACCGTCGGAGGGTCGGTGAGGACGTCCTTGATCGTGACCGTTCCGGTCAGGGAGAGATTCGCCCAGAGGCGCTTCACGGAGACCACGCCCAGCGGACGGTCGGGCGTGCCCTGATAGACCGGAAACCACGTGTGCCCTGAGGCGACGATCTTGCGCCAGTTGACCTCGTCACCGTCGTTGACGTTGAGCCAGACGACCCGGTTGCTGGGCGTCATCAGGTTCTCGGCGGTCACCTGGTCGAGCGACAGCGCGCCATGCACCATGCGGTGCTCATGGGCGTGAAGGACGCCCGAAGCCATGCCCTGGTCGACCATCATCCGGAGTTCGTCTTCGGACATCTTGTCCTCGTCGGCGTTCTTCTTGCCGAAGGCGAACAGGATGATGTCGGCGAGGAAGCTGAGGGCGGAGACCAACGGGGACGCCAGGGCGGCCATCAGGGACATCGGTCTCGAGACGGCCACGGCCAGGGCCTCAGGATTGCCGAGGCCGAGCCGTTTCGGGACGATCTCGGCGCAGACGATGGTGAGGGAGCCGATGAGGAACGAGACTCCGCCACGGGCGATGCCCTCGGCGTTTTCCGCGATCCATGCGACGGGAACCTGCGCCAGCAGCGGAGACAGCCTGACGGCCAGCGGCTGGCCTCCGTAAGTGGCGGCGATGATGCTGCCGAATGTCAGTCCCACCTGCACGGTCGACAGGAACTTCGAAGGATTGGCCAGCAGGGCCAGCGCCTGGGCGGCGCCCTTGCTCCCCTGCTCCGCCAGTCTGGCCAGACGCCGGCGGTTGGACGACACGATGGACATCTCCGACAGCTCGAAGAGCCCCACCATCAGCCAGCACGCCAATATGATCGCTATTTCCACTGCTTCGTGGGTAGCGGAAGCGATTACGCGCGTCAAATCCGCACTTGTTGCCCGGCGGCGAGGGGGTAACTTGCACTTTTTCCATGTCAGAACGGCATGACGCCATCGTGGTGGGAAGCGGCATCGGCGGTCTGAGCTTCGCGCTCAGCCTCGCCCGGATGGGCATGAGCATCGCGGTGATCACCAAGAAGACCGGATCCGAATCCAACACGAACTGGGCCCAGGGCGGCATCGCCTGCGTCACGGACGGAGGCGACGATTTCGACAGTCACGTCAAGGACACCCTCGCGGCCGGCGACGGTCTTTGCGATGTCGACGTGGTGAGGCACATCGTGGAGCGCGGTCCCGCGCGGGTGGCCGAGCTGATTCAGTGGGGCGTGCGTTTTGAAAACGGTCCTGACGGACGCCCCGACCTGGGACGCGAGGGAGGCCATTCCAAGCGCCGCATCCTTCACGCCCGGGACATGACGGGACGTGCGATTGAGTCGGCCCTGCTGCGGGCGGTGTCCGCCGCCCCGGGGGTTCGCATGCTCGAGCATCATCTGGCCATCGACCTCATCACGCGCTCGAAGCTCGACGTCCGCACGCCCATGGGCGGCAAGGACGACCGGGTGCTCGGGGTGCACGTGCTCGACACGAAGTCCGGCACGGTCCGCACCATGGCCGCCAAGATCGTGGTCCTCGCCACCGGCGGCGTCGGGCAGGTCTACCAGTTCACGACCAATCCGGACATCGCCACCGGGGACGGAGTCGCGATGGCCTACCGGGCCGGCGCCGAGGTGCGTGACATGGAGATGGTCCAGTTCCACCCGACCGCCCTGAAGGCCCCCGACGGCGGCCGTGCGCTGATTTCCGAGGCGGTGAGGGGTGAAGGCGCCGTGCTCAAGGACCTCTCCGGCAAGGCCTTCATGGCGGATTTCCACCCCCAGGGCGACCTGGCCCCGCGCGATGTCGTGGCCCGGGCGATTGACGCGGTGATGAAGCGAACCGGCGCTCCGCACGTCCTGCTCGACGCCACCAAGGTGGGGCATGGAGGGTTCGCCCAGCGCTTTCCCCACATCCACGAGACCTGCCTCAAGGCCGGTTTCGACCCCGCCCGTGAACCCCTGCCCGTCGTGCCCGCGGCCCATTACCTTTGCGGCGGCGTCGCCACCGACCTCAGCGGGAGGTCGACCCTTCCCGGCCTCTATGCCGTCGGGGAGGTCGCGTGCACGGGACTCCACGGTGCCAACCGTCTGGCCTCGAACTCGCTGCTCGAAGCCGTCGTGCTTGCCCATGACGGCGCGGAGGCGGCGCGGGCCGAAGTCGCGCGATTCAGCGGGGAATGGCCTGAACTGCCCGGATGGGTCGACGGTTCCGCCGGAGATCCGGACGAACGGGTGGTGCTCACGCACAATTGGGACGAGCTGCGTCGGACCATGTGGGACTACGTCGGCATCGTCCGAAGCACGAAGCGACTTCAGCGCGCCCGCACGCGCATCGGCACCCTCGCCGAGGAGGTCAGGGAGTATTACTGGAATTTCAAGGTCGAGCCGAGGCTGCTGGAGCTCCGCAACCTCATCCAAGTGGCCGAGCTGATCGTCGAATGCGCCCTGCAACGCCGGGAGAGCCGCGGGCTCCATTACACGCTCGACCATCCCGGACGTCTTCCGAAGGCCGAGCACTCCTCCGTCCGGCGGAGGCCGACCGGCGCATGAAGATCGGGGTCGTGGGCGCGGGCGCGGTGGGGTCCTGGTACGGAGGCCTGCTCGCACGGTCCGGCCATGAAGTGCACCTTCATACCCGACGTAGCGCCGGGCAGATCAACCGCCAAGGCCTGGTGCTGGAAGACGCTTCCGGCCGGTTCCGTCCGCCTCTGGCCGGAGCCCACGACACCACCGCAGCCATCGGCAAGTGCGACCTCGTCATCGTCTCGCTCAAGGCCACCGCCAACGATTCCCTGCCCCGGCTCCTCGGTCCCTTGCTCGCACCGACCACGGTCTGCCTGACGTTGCAGAACGGCATGGGCAACGTGGAGGCGCTGATGCGTTCGGCGGAGGCGGACCGGGTCGTCGCCGGACTTTGTTTCGTCTGCATCAATCGTCTGCCCGACGGCACCGTCCGCAACATGCTGCCGGGGCATGTCCGCATGGCTTCGGCCCGGGGGCCGGCCGGTCCCGCGGCCGAACTTTGCGCCACCGCCTTTTCCGCCGCCGGAGTCGACTGCCGGACGGAGTCCTCGTTGGACCTCGTGCTCTGGAAAAAGCTCTGCTGGAACATCCCCTTCAACGGTTTGGCCATCGCGGGCGGCGGGCTGACCACGGACCGCATCCTCGCCGACCGCGCCCTGAGGCGGCGCGCTCACGAGCTGATGCTGGAGGTCGCGGCGGCGGCCGAGGCCAACGGCTGTCCCTTCGACCGACGGCACATCGAATGGCAGTTCGAAGTGACCGCGGGCATGGGCCCCTACCGTCCCTCGAGTCTCATCGACTACGTGGAGGGCCGTGACGTCGAAGTCGAAGGCATCTGGGCCGAACCTCTCCGACGGGGTGTCGCCGCCGGAGTCGACATGCCGGAGCTGACCCGCCTGCTGGAGGAGATCAGCGAGCGGGTCCGGGCGCGCCAGGCGAAAGGTCTCTGAGAATTCCGGCGCAGATCCTCGCGGCCGTGTCGCCCGCCCGGGACGCTGTCCAGAAATGCGAGGACATCGCGAGTCCCTCGGTCGCTTCGCCCGATCGGCCGTCCGCAGCGGACCAACGGCAGACGAGACGGACCTTTCCGGGCGTGGCACCGGAGTCCTCCGACCAGAGGAAGCTCATCCTGACCCAGGCTTCGGCGGGCGATGCGGAGTCAGTCCAGCCCGCGGAACGGCCCCCGCGCACCGCCTCGTCGTGGATCGCAGGCGCCAGATCGTCCTGCGCCGGGAGGCGTGCGACTGCTGGCTCAACGTGAAAATGGCGGGTTTGGGCGGGCGTGGCGCAACCGCAGGCAAGCAGGGTCAGAGACGCGATCAGGCAGGCCGGCAGTCGGTGCATAAAATGTTCATTAACCGCTCTCGACCGTCTGACAAGCCGCCGCATTGTGCGCGGTGATGCGCAAGGTACAGGCAGTCACTTTCGATCTGGCGGGCACCCTGCTGCATCCCAAGCCATCCGTCGGCGCGGTCTATGCCCGATGCGCCAAGGAGCTGGGCGTGGAATGCGATCCGCTCCGTCTCGAGAGGGACTTTCCGCTGGCTTTCCGTACGGCCGACCGAACCAAGCCGGTGAAGGAATTCTGGCACGACGTGGTCGTGCGCTGCTTCGGTCCGACACTGCCCCCATCACGTCGGCAGGCCGTCTTCGAGGCCTGCTGGTCGGCCTTCGGACGGCCCGAGGCATGGCGGCTCAGCACGGGCGCCAGGCAGGCCCTCGCTGCCGTGCGATTCCTCGGCCTGAAGACGGCCGTGCTGTCCAATGCCGACGGAAGGATGCGGGCCGTGATGGACGGGCATGGGCTCACGCCTTTCTTCGACGACGTCTTCCTTTCCGACGAGACGGGGAAAGCCAAGCCCGACCCTGCGGCCTTCAGCGGGGCGGCCAAGTCGCTGGGCGTGCCGATCTCCGCCCTTGTGCACGTCGGAGACAGCACGAAGGAGGACGCCGAGGCGGCCCGTGACTCCGGAGCCACGGGCATGCTCCTGGGCGGTGCGGCACCGGAGCGTTGCCTGTCAGCCGCCACGCTCCGCGACGTCCCTCTGGCCGTACGTGCCATCCTCACGCAGGGGCGCTCCAGCGGGAAGTTCTCCCGGACCGTGGCCAACCTGCTGGCCGAGCTTTCAGGGCTGCCCAAGGATCGCAGCCGTTCGTCCGACCGCCCAATCAAGACCATCGACGAGGCCGTCCGGGAGGCGGTCAGCAAGCTCCGGCTTGACCGTCCTGTGCCCGAAACGGCCATCGTGGCCCATTGGGCGGAACTGCTGCCGTCGCGCCTGGCGCGCAGGTGCGCGCCTCTGAAGGTCCTCGAGGGCGGCAAGCTCACCGTCCAATGCGAGAACGCGGTGGTGCGGTCCGAGGCGAAGTTTCATGAACGTGCGATGCTCGCCAAGATCCGGGCCCTCCCCGGCTGCGCCGAGGTGAGGAGCATCGCGTTCATCAGCGCCTAGGCTCGGCCGATTCGAAGGGCTTCTGGAAGGCCTCCTTGAAGTCGATCACGTCCTCGAAGTCGGTCAGACTGTCTTCAGGGGAGCTTCCGAAAAGCTTGGCTTCGATGAGGTTGAACACCACGTGGCCGACGTCGATGCTGCGCTTCAGTCCCCAGTTCGCGATGAGCCGGTAGGAGACGGGGCCGTAAGTCTCGAGCACATGCTGGCGGAAGCCCTCCACGAGCTGCTGACCGGTCACGTGACGGTTGTCCTTGGACTTCCCCTTCTTGGGCTCTCCGTGGACCAGTTTCTGGGAGTGATCAAGGGCGGCACGCACCAACTCATAGGCCTGCGGGGAATACCTGGGATCCTTGGCGACGATCTCTCGGATGACGGCTTCGTAGTCCATCAGCGGAACTTCGAAAGTTCGGAGAGCAGCCTCTCATTCTGGGCAGGCGTCCCCACCGTGAGCCTGAGCCATCCGCCCATGCCGTATCCCTTGAGCGGACGAACGATGACGCCGGCCTTCTGCAGGGTCGTGAAGGCCGCCTCGGCATTGGGAATCTTCGCCGCAAGGAAGTTCGCGTGCCCGGGGATGAATTCGAAGCCGAGGCGCCTGAGGCCGTCGGACAGCTGGGCCACGCCCTCGGCGTTCGCCCGCCGTGAACGGGAAAGGAACTCGGCGTCGTCAAGGGCGGCCTCGGCGCCGGCCAGCGCGGGCAGATTGACGTTGAACGGCTGCCGGACGCGGTTGATCAGCCCGCAGACTTCCTCGGACCCGACCAGGTAGCCGACGCGCAGTCCTGCAAGTCCGTAGGCCTTGGAGAACGTCCGGGTCACGACCACCTTCCTTCCCTCCGCCATCAGCGGGCGCAGGTCGGCGGTGCGGTCGAGATACTCGGCGTAGGCTTCATCCAGGCAGAAGATGACGTCCTCCGGCAGACTGCGGGCCAAGGTGAAGATCTCCTCGGGCGAGTCCGTGCCGCCGGTCGGATTGTTGGGACTGGCGAGGAAGACGATGCGGGTGCGGGGAGTCACCGCGGCGCGCATCGCGGCGAGGTCATGGCGGAAGCCCGGCATCGGCACTTCCACCGGAGTGGCGCCGAAGAGCAGCGTGGCCAGCTTGTAGACGATGAACGCCTGGGATCCGAAGACGACCTCGTCTCCGGGCCGCAGGAACGCCTGCGCCAGGAGGATCATCACCTCGTTGGATCCGTTGCCGATGACGAAGTTGGAGGGCCGGAGGGACCATTTGGCGGCGAGTTTTTCGCGGAGGAACGTGCAGCCTCCGTCGGGATAGAGGTGTGAGTTCTCCAGGGCCTTGCGGGCGGCCGCCAGTCCCAGCGGCGATGGCCCCAGAGGGTTCTCATTGGAGGCGAGCTTGATGACGGAGGCAGGGTCGAGTCCGAACTCGCGCGCCACGACTTCGATGGGGCGACCCGCCTCATAGACCGGCTGGGTGAGCACGGGCCGGTTGGCCAGTTCGGAATAGGATGCCATCTCGCAGGACACCAATGCTAGGGCGGACGTGATTGGCAAGTGCGGGCTCATCCCGCTTGCCAGCGTGGCGCAGGCGTGGCACGTTGCGGCATGAAGCTCGTCGTCACGGGGGCGACCGGTCTGCTCGGCCGTGAGGCCGCCCTTTCCGCCATCCGTCGCGGCCACCAGGTGATCGCCATCGGAAGGTCGAAGGAGCCGGTCATCCCCGGCATCACCAGGGCGCTGAGGATGAACCTCGAGGACTTCACCCAACTCTCTTCGCTGATGCTTGAGGAGTTCCCTGAGGCCGTCGTGAACTGCGCCGCGCTGGCCACGGTCGACGGATGCGAACGGGAGCCCGATCTGGCCCGAGTGCTGAACGCGGAACTCCCCGTGCGCCTCGCGGAGCTCGCTTTCCACGTCGGAGCCAAGCTCGTGCACGTGTCGACCGACATGGTCTTTGACGGAGTCTCCGGGCGCTACGGCCACACTTCCACCCCCTCCCCTCTCTCCTGCTACGGCAGGACGAAGGCGGCCGGCGAGGTCGGCGCGCTCAGGGCGGGACGGGAGCACGCGGCGGTCATCCGCACGACGCTCATCAACGGCAACTCCGTCGAGGGCGGGAAAGGCCTGCACGAACGCATGTTCCGCTCCTGGATGAAGGGCGAACCGCTCACGCTCTTCACGGATGAGGTCAGGCAGCCGGTCGGTCTCTCGAACCTCGCCGACGCCCTGGTCGAACTCTGCGAGCGGCCCGGTCTTTCGGGCGTCTACCATTGGGCCGGGGCCGACGCCTTGAGCCGTCATGAGATCGGCCTGCGCATCTGCCGGCACATGGGCCTCGACCCACGCCTGGTCGTCGCGGCCGAATCGGCCTCCTTCGCGTCGGCCGTGCCGAGGCCGCGGGATCTCAGCCTGTCCCTCGTTCCGTTGGCGGGGAAACTGAAGACGCCGGTCCAGACTTTTGAGGAGCAGCTGTCCGAGCTCAGGGTTCCTCGCGGCTGCGAAGCCTGGTATGAGGCTCAGACGGGCCGAAAGGTCGTGCGTCGGCTCGAAAAGGGCATAGACTTCTGATCATGGACGTCCTTCCGAGACAGTCAGCTGACGCCGTGGTCAACATGTCGGCCGACCTTCTGCTGTTGGAGAAGTATCCTCACCCGGAGCATGTCCGTTTCCGCGCCTTCGCCTGGAGCGTTCCGGCCTTCACCTTCGGCGTCTCCCAGCCGTGGGACAAATACCGCGCCGAAGTGCCACCGCACTGCCAGCTCGTCCGGCGCTGCACGGGGGGAGGACTGGTGAGCCACCTCGATGACTGGACCTTCGCGCTGGTCATTCCCGCCTCCCATCCCTTCGCGTCCAAGGACGCCACCGCGACCTACGCGATGGTCCACGGCTGCATGGCCGAGGCCCTTCGCTCCCAAGGCCAGCCCGTGGAAATGGTCCCTTCCGCCCCGACTCCTCGTGAGTTCAAGCAACCTGACCAGTGCTCCGTGCGGGCCGAGCCGAACGACCTTGTGCGGAGTGATGACGGCCGCAAGGTCGCCGGCGCGGCGCAGAAGCGCTCGCGTCAGGGCCTGCTGATCGAGGGCTATGTCTGGAAGCCCCACCTTCCCGGATGCGACTGGAGCCGTTTTGAGCAGGATTTCATCGCATCACTCGGCAAGGCGCTCTCCAGCCCGCCGGTGCAAGTGCCCGAACCGATTTACGACCAGTTCGACCACGAAGGGACCTGGGCCAAGTTCAACTCGGAGGAGTGGAACCGTCGGATCTGAGCTCAGGAGAAGAGGTCGAGCTGGCTGCCGCCATCCTTGGCCTCCGGGCGGGTCTTCTGCTTGCCTTGGCGCTGGGCGGGCGGAGGCGATTCCTTCACGCCTTCCGGACGTTCCGCCGTGTCGGGCAGGCCTTTTCCTGACTCCAGGCCGCTCAGGATGGATCTGGCCCTGTCGACCACCGCGGGGGGCATGCCGGCCAGACGGGCGACCTGGATGCCATAGGAACGGTCGGCGGCGCCTTCGACTACCCGACGAACGAACACGATCTCGTCCTTCCACTCCTTGACGGCTACGGAGAAGTTCCGGAGACGAGGCAGAGATTCGGCGAGACGGGTGAGCTCGTGGTAGTGGGTGGCGAACAAGGTGCGCGGCCCTGAGGGGCCTGAACCATGGAGGTGCTCCGCGACCGCCCAGGCGATGCTGATGCCGTCGTAGGTGCTCGTACCGCGGCCGATCTCGTCGAGCACCACGAGCGAACGTCGCGTCGCGTTGTTGAGGATGTTCGCGGTCTCGTTCATCTCGACCATGAACGTCGAATTTCCCCGGGCCAGTTCATCGGAAGCGCCCACCCGGCAGAAAATCCTGTCCACCAGCCCGATCCTCGCGGACTGGGCGGGCGTCCAGCAGCCGAGGTGGGCCAGGAGCGCGATGAGGGCCACCTGACGTATGTAGGTGGACTTGCCGGCCATGTTGGGTCCGGTGATGAGTGCGATTTGCGCACCAGTGCCGGCCAGACGGGTGTCGTTCGGCACGAAAGAACCCGCGCCGGGACGTCCGAGCAGCATGCGTTCCACCACCGGATGTCGCCCCTGCTCGATCTCCAATGCGTCGGACTCGTCGACCGCTGGCTGGCACCATTTGCATTCTCTGGCGAGATCCGCCCATCCGCGGAGGACGTCGGCCTCAGCCAGGGCCGCGGCGTTGGCGAGCAGCGGTTCCGACCTGGCCAGCACTTCGCCGACCAATCCTTGGAAAAGCTCGGCCTCCCTGGCCAGCGCCTGCTCATCGGCCCGAAGCACTTCCTTCTCCTTCGCCCGGAGCTCCTCGGTCGTGAAGCGCTCGGCGTTGACCATCGTCTGCTTGCGTACGTAGTCGGCCGGGACGAGCGCGAGATTGGCCTTGGTCACCTCGATGGCATAGCCGAAAGCCCCGTTGTAGCGGACCTTGAGGGACTTGATGCCCGTTCTCTCCTGTTCCCGCCGCTCAAAGTCCGCGATCCAGGACTTGCTGTCGCTCGCGAGCGACCTGAGCCGGTCGAGCTCAGGGTCGAAGCCCTTGCGCAGCGCGCCTCCGTCCGCAAGGTCGGCGGGCAGCTCATCGGCCAGCGCGGCCTCCAGACGACCAAGCAACGGCCCCTCCAGTGAGATGCGTCCGGCCAGATCCGCCAGCGCGCCTCCCGGCATCGCGCCCAGCTCGTCACGGATGGCGGGCACGGCCCGGAGGGTGTCCCGGACTCCGCCCAGTTCGCGAGGATTGCGCAGTCGGTTCTGCAGCCTGGCCAGGATCCGGGGAATGTCGCGGACCGAGCGCAGGGCTTCGGCCACCCTGGAACTGGCGCCGGGGTGACGCACGAATTCCGCGACGGCATCCTGCCGCTGACGGATGGTCGCCAGGTCCGTGGACGGCTCGGACAGCCAGGCCGAAACCAGCCTGGCTCCGGCCGGGGTGGCCGTGCGATCGATCGTCTCCAGCAACGAACCTTCCCTGCCCCCTCCTGTCGCCGAGAAGAGCTCAAGGTTCCGCGAGGAGGCGGCGTCGAGCAGGACCGAGGAACCAAGTCTCGTCTCGGAGATGCGATGAAGGTTCTTGGGCCTCTCGCAGAGGGAGTCCGTGACATAGCCCAGGACCGCTCCGGCGCACCCCAGCGCAGGATGGCTCTCATTGATGCCGAACCCCTCCAGGCCGTGCACGGAAAGCGTCTGAGCGGTCAGTCGGCCCCCCGCCGCCACGTCATAGTTCCAGCCCGGCAGGCGGGAGCAGGCCCGCCCCTGGAGTAATCCCTCCAATGCGGACCGGTGCTCCGCAGGAGGCTCCAGTCCTTCGGGCAGCAGTATCTCGCGGGGCGAAACTGAATGCAGGAGCGGAAGCAGACGGTGCGGATCCGAGTCCGTGGCGATGCGGAAGTCCGCCGTGGAGACGTCGAGCCATGACGCATGCCAGCCGTGCTTGTCCCAGGCCAGGGCGGTGAGGTAATTGCCCCTTCGGGAGTCGAGTTGGGAGTCCTCCAGGGCGGTGCCGGGCGTCAGGATGCGGGTGAGCCCGCGTCGTACCAGCTTGCCCGCCACGGGAGCCTCCAGCTGGTCGCAGATGGCGACTTTCCATCCCGCGGCGAGCAGCCGGTTCACGTAGGCCGAGGCCGCGTGATAGGGCAGCCCGGCCATGGGCGTCTCATGGCGCTTGGTCAGCGTGAGGCCGAGGGTGCGCGACGCGATCTCCGCATCCTCGCCGAACACCTCGTAGAAATCACCCAGCCGGAAGAGGAGCAACGTGCCCTGGGGGAGCTTCTCGCGGAACTCCCGGTACTGCCTCTGCATGGGCGTCTCCTGTGCCACAAAGCGAGGCAAGCCCCACGGATACCGTTGGGCAAGGCAGGAGTGGCCCCCGGCGGGGGCGGTTGCTCACATCGCCTGGGAGGCGAGTTCGGACAGGGCGCTGCGCACGCCGTGGACCAGGCGGACATTGGCCGTGATGGCGTGCCCCTTCATTCTTTCGTGGGTGTGGATGAGTCCGTTGGATTTGCCGTCCAAGTAGGGCGTGTCGACCTGGTCGAGGTCGCCGATGAGCACCAGCTTGGACCCTTCCCCGATGCGGGTGATGACCGTCTTGGCCTCGTGCGGAGTCATGTTCTGGGCCTCGTCGACGATCATGAAGGCGTGTCCGATCGAACGGCCGCGGATGAAGGTCATGGCTTCGATCTCGATGAGGCCGGAGTCGATGAGCCACTGGTAAGGTTTGCGAGGCTGGGCGATCTGCTGGAACTGGGATCCGAAGATCGGCTGGGCCGCCTTCATCGCCTGGGCCTTCTTCTTCTTCCTCTGGCTGTCGGTGGCCACCGCCTCCTTGGCGGGCGACTGCTGATTCTGAGGCGTGGCCGAGCCGTTCTTCGAGAAGAGCACCTCGAGGTTGTCGAAGTAGGGCTGGATGTAGGGGGAGAGCTTCTCCTCCTTGCTGCCGGGCAGCGCGCCGATGTCCTTGCCGATCTGGACGACGGGACGCGAGACGTACAGCTTCTTGTAGGGTGAGAAGTCGCTCAGCACCTGGGCGAGCGCGGCCGCGATGGCCAGGAAGGTCTTGCCGGTGCCGGCGCGCCCGAAGCAGGTGACGAGGCGGATCTCCGGGTTGAGCAGGGCGTCGATGAAGATCCATTGCTCGATGTTCTTGGGGATCACCCTCATGCCGCGCGGCATCTGCAGCCCTTTGCGTGCGCCGCTCTCGGTCGAGAGGAATTCGCGGTAGAGCGGCAAAGGAACGAAGGCGCCCTCGCCGACGTGCCGGGCGGGTTCGCTCCAGGAATCGGAGGCAAGGATCACGTATTCGTTGAGGAGGGGCGGAGCTTCCTCCCCTTTCGTGCGCAGCTGGGCCTGGCCGAGCTCACGGAAGTCGCGCATGAAGGCGGCGTCGACCTGCAGGGTGCGATACTCGCCCACGTCGCTGGTCTCCACGCGGTCATTGCGGTAATCCTGCACCTCGAGGCCCAGGGCCTGGGCCTTCAGGGCCATGCAGGCGTCCTTCGTCACCAGCACGACGGGCCCGTCGGTGGTGTCACGCAGGTACATCGCGGAGGCGATGATGCGGTGGTCAGGGGCGTCCACCTGCATGAAGACCGCCCGGAGGCGTTCGGAGCGCGAGCCGGTGAAATGGTCGCGGATGAGCGACTCGTTGACCACCACCCGCAGTTCGCCGCCGTCGCGCAGGTCGGCGTGGAGGGCGCCCGGCTTGTTCGGGTCGCCGTCGACGATCTCCTTCAGCGGACGGTTCTCGAAGAGTCCGCGCACGGAGCGGTTGACCTTGCGCGCGCTGGCACCGAGCTGTCCGGGCTGCGTCTTGAGCCGGTCGAGTTCGGAAAGCACCTCGACGGGGATCGCGACCGTGTGCTCGTCGAACTTGAAGAGTGAATCAGGGTCGTGGATCAGGACGTTCGTATCGAGGACGTAGGTCTTTCGCACGACGGCATCGTCCACGCCGCCCGGCTTCCTGCAACCTGTTTCGTTTCAGGTCTTGGCCAGGGAGCGGAGCAGCTCCCAGGAGTAGATGCCGCTGCGATGGCCGTCGCTGAACTCAAGCGAGAGCGCATAGTTGCCGACCTGCGTCCAGCCCGTGACCGTGACGCCGGGGAAACGGCGGGGTCCGTCCCCTCCCCACCTGCGTCCCAGCACGTCCACCTCGCCCTTGTTCTCGGCGCTCGGCGACTCCTCCCTGAGCCGCTCGGCCGCGAGGAAATCCTCCCGGCCGTCCTCCCACCTTATGGCCAGGAAGGCGCCGACGATCTCGACTGAAGCCGGCCGGAGCATCCATGCACATTCACCCGGTCCCCGGCGGTGGCAAGTCAGCACGCCGCTTGACTCCGTCGCCGCCCCGATTGAACCTCGGTGCATCATGGCAGGAGTCGGCAAGCTACTGAAGCAGGCGCAGCGCATGCAGCGCGGCATCTCCGAGGCCCAGCAACGTCTGGCCCAGGAGCGGGTTGAGGTCTCCCACGGGGGCGGAGCGGTCAGGGTCGTCGTCAACGGCCACGGGGAGGTCGTCTCGCTCGAACTGTTGCCCGAGTTCCTGAAGGAGGACGCCGTCGTAGTTCAGTCCACCCTCGTCGCCGCCCTGCAGGAGGCCTCCGCGAAGGCCAAGAGCCTGCACGAGGAGACCATGGCCAAGGCCACCGCCGGGTTCCAGCTCCCGGGATTCTGATCCCGTGACGCCCGCTTTCGACAAGGTCAGGCAGCTGCTCAAGCAGCTTCCCGGCCTGGGTCATCGCTCGGCGGAACGCATCGCGCTGCACCTGCTGGTGGAACGCCCCGAACGCCTCCAGCCGGTCCTGGATGCGCTCGGCGCGGCGGCGTCCGCCGTCAGCCGCTGCGGTCGCTGCGGCAATCTCGCCGAAGGCGGGCTCTGCCAGGTCTGCGCCGACCCCAAGAGGGATCCGGGCTCAGTCTGCATCGTGGAGCACGTGCCCGACCTTCTGGCCGTTGAGCGCTCCGGGGCGCATCGCGGCACCTACCATGTGCTGCACGGACGTCTTTCGCCGATCAACGGCGTCGGTCCGGCCGAACTCAACATGGCTTCCCTGGAGTCGAGACTCCGGGCGGAACCGCTGGAGGAAGTCGTGCTCGCGCTGGGCAACGACGTCGAAGCCGAGGCCACCTGCCATTTCATCCGCGAGACGGTCCTCGCCGCCAGACCGACGGCCAAGGTCACGCGCATCGGCTTCGGACTGCCGAGCGGCAGCGGATTGACGTTCGCCGATCCTGCGACCTTGCGAAGCGCGCTCGAGGGAAGACGGGATGCCGGCGGCTGATCTCGCCTATCCTCAGGCCGCCGAAGCCTTCTGGCTGGAGCGCGTCGCCGAGTCCGTCGGCCCCGGGACCGAGGGCCTGGAGAGGCTTGCCGCCGACGTGGCACGGCTTTCCGACCTCTTCACCACGGAGAGGCCTGCTGGAGCCTATCCTGATTACTTCTCCGACCCGGCCGCTCTCGCCGCTTACGGGATCTTCTTCCTCCCCCAAGGATGGACCCGGGCCGGTTGCGCTCTGGACCAGTGCATGAGGTTCAGGGGCTGGCGACCGGCCGCCGCCGCGCCCAGGGTGCTGGATGTCGGATGCGGACCGGGCTCCTGCGGCATCTCGGTCGCTCATTCGCTGGTCAAGGCCGGGCGCGGCCCGTCAGAACTGATCGGCATCGACCACTCGCCGGCCGCCCTCGCGTCCTTTGAGGCCCTCGCCTCCACCGTGCTCGGCCGCGAGATTGCGGTGAAGACGCGCCTGTCGGACGCCCGGGCTCCCGAAGGATGGCCCGAGGGATCTTTTGACCTGATCGTCGCCGGTTTCGTCATCAATGAGCTGGATCAAGTGGGTCCCGCCGGCGCGCAGGCCTGGATGGAGGCGGCCTGCGCCAGGCTCGCCCCCGGCGGCCTGCTTCTGGTCATAGAGCCGGCCCTCCGTTTCGCGGCCGAGAGACTGCTCAAGGCTTCGGACGGTCTGGCCGCGACGGGCCGGTTCCTTCGCCTCGGTCCCCAGCTCGACGCCCTCCCCTCTCCGTTGCTCGCCTCCGGCCGTGACCACTGGGAGCACGAATCCTGCGCGTGGACCGCCCCTGATTCGGCACAGTTCGTCAATCGCAAGCTGCACCGCGACCTGAGGGAAGTCAGATTTTCCTACGCGGCCTTCCTGCGCGGTTCGCCAGCGGTCGATCCTCCCGCAGGCTCCGCCCGCATCGTTTCAGACATTCAGACCATCAAGGGACTGGTCAGATTCATCGTCGTGGCGCAGGGCCGGGAACAGCAGATCGAGGTCGCCACGCGCGGCATGTCGAAGCACGAGGTCAAGCTGTTCGCCGGCCGTCTTGCCCGGGGATGCGTCGTCGGCATCGGTCAATCGACGGCACCCAAGGTGCGTCTGTCCGGGCCCGGCGAACTCGTCACACTTTGGAGTCCGTAACACCGATTTAACCATAAGGCCCCGTTTTTAGGTGGGAAAAGGGCCCTGGACGGGAGAGTAAGGTTCGCAAATGCCGTCCGAATCGGACAGCATGACCCTTCATGTTCAACCGTGAACTCAGCTGGCTGAGCTTCGACCGCAGAGTGCTCGAACTTGCGGAGGATGACTCCGTTCCCCTGCTGGAGCGCGTCCGCTTCCTTTCCATAGTCAGTTCCAATCCCGACGAATTCGTCGAGATTCGGGTCGCCGGCATCATGCAGCAGGAGGAATCCGCCAGCCATCCTGCCACCCGTGAGTTCCTGCTGGAGGTGCTGGAGAAGGCGCGGAGCCTCGTGGAGGCCGAACAGGCCTGCTGGAAGGACCGCTTGGTGCCGGCCCTGGAATCGGCGGGGATCCGTTTCCGCTCCCGGCATCAGCTCGACGACTCCGCGCGAAAGGAGCTTTCACCGCTGTTCGACCGCGAAATCCTGCCCGCGCTCACCCCGCTGGCCATCGACCCTTCCCACCCCTTCCCCGTCCTCACGAACAAGGGGCTCTATCTCCTCGTGCTCCTGCGCGACCCCGTCAGCGGCGAGGGCCGTCGTGCCGTCGTGCCCGTCCCCCGCGTGCTTCCGAGAGTCCTTGCCTACGGCGCCGACCATTCGCGCTGCTTCACCCTCCTCAGCCACGTCATCCAGGCCTTCATCGATCGGCTTTTCCCTGGCCTCGACCTGCTCGGCTCCTGGGCCTTCAGGATCACGCGCAACAGCGACCTCTACGTGGACGAGGAAGAGGCCGGCAATCTGCTCGAGGCGATCGAGGACGAGATACGCAATCTGCGCAAGGGCGCTCCCGTGAGATTGGAGATAGAGTCCGACGCGCCGGATGAGGAGACGACCTGGCTGCTGAAGTCCATCGGCCTCAAGCCCGAGAACGCCTTCCGCATCACCGGGCCGGTCAACATGATGCGCCTGGGCAGCCTCGTCGACCTCGTGGCCCGCCCTGACCTGCTCTACCCCACTTTCATTCCTGCGCTTCCCACGGAGTGCGCGGATCCGTCCCGCCTCTACGACCGCATCTCCCGACAGGACCTCCTGCTCCATCATCCGTATGAGTCCTTCGGGCCGGTGGTCGACTTCATCAGGCAGGCCGCACGTGACGAGAGCGTCGTGGCGATCAAACTGACCCTTTATCGCACCAGCGGCGACTCGCCCGTCGTGGAGGCGCTCAAGGAGGCGGCGCGCAACGGCAAGCAGGTCACCGCCCTGGTCGAGCTGCGGGCCCGGTTCGACGAACTCAACAACATCGAGTGGGCGCGTCAGCTCGAGGAGGCCGGGGCGCACGTGGTCTACGGGCTCACCGGCCTGAAGACGCACTGCAAGGCCTGCCTCGTGGTACGCAAGGAGAAGGCCGGCCTTCGGCGCTACGCGCACCTCGGCACCGGCAACTACAACCCGCGGACCGCCAGGATTTACACCGACTTCTCGCTCCTGACCGCGGACGAGGAGATCACCTCGGAAGTCGGACTGCTGTTCAACGTGCTCACGGGCAACCTTGGACGTCCCAAGTTCCGTCACCTGCTGATCGCGCCTTTCGAACTTTCCCGCCGCATCATCGACCTGATCGAATCAGAGGCCTCCGCCGCCCGTTCCGGGCGCAAGTCCGGCATCTTCGCGAAGGTCAACAGCCTCGTGGATCCGGAGGTGATCGAAGCCCTTTGCCGCGCCTCGCAGGCCGGAGTCAGGGTCGAACTGCTCGTCCGCGGCGTCTGCTGCCTGCGGCCGGGGGTCCCCGGTCTGAGTGAAAACGTGCGGGTGCGCAGCGTGCTCGGCCGTTTTCTCGAGCACAGCCGCATCTTCCGTTTTGAGAACTCCGGCGGAGAGCCCGTCATCCTGCTCGGCAGCGCCGACTGGATGCAGCGCAACTTCGTGCGCCGCGTGGAGTGCGTCTTCCCGGTCAGGGACAAGTCGCTCCGACGTCGCATCGAACAGGAGATCATCGCCACCTATGCCGAGCGTCTGGGGGACGCCAAGGAGCTGCGGATGGACGGCTCCTATGAGCCTTGCGCGCCCGAAGCCCGTCGCGCGCCCTGCGCGCAGGACGCGTTCCTCTCCCTCGCCTCCCGGCACCAGCCCGAGCAGGTCAGCGCGCCGTCGAAGAAGGCCCGAGGCAGATCCGCTCGACGGCGCCGTTGAATCCTTCGGGGTCGCCCAGTATCCCCACCTCCAGCCTCACGAAGAGAAGCGGGAGAGGCGGGCGGAACCGGGACTGGAGGCGCACCGCGTCCTTTTCGGTCGTGACGATGGCCTCCGCTCCTGACGCCAGGGCCTGTTCCAGCACCTCGTCGAGGTCCTCATCCGTGAACGCGTGGTGGTCGAGGAAGCGGCGGCTGGAGACCATCACGGCTCCGAGGGCGCCCAGGGTTTCCTCAAAGCGCTCCGGAGTGGCGATGCCGCAGAAGGCCGCCACCCGCTTGTCCTTGATCCAGGAGAGCGGCAGAACCCCTTCGGCGTCGACCGCCACCAGGTCGGACGGACGGTGGGCGCAGGGGATGATTTCAGCGGCGGGGTTGTGCTTACGGATGAGCGCCACGAGCTCGGGGTCGGGCGGTCCCGAAGATTTCGTGAGGAAGACGTAGGAAGCGCGGCTGAGGTTGGAGACCGGCTCTCGCAGGATGCCGCGCGGGAGCATCGCGCCGTTGCCGAAGGGGTCGCGGCTGTCCACCAGGAGCAGGTTGATCTGCCCTCGCAAGGGCAGGTATTGGAGGCCGTCATCGAGGAGGATGGTGTCCACTCCGAAACGCCGGAGGGCGAAACGTCCCGCCTCCACCCTGTCACGATCCACGATCACGACCACGCCGTCGGCGAGCAAGTTGCGCGCGAGCATGTAGGGCTCGTCGCCGGCCTCATCCGGGCCGGCCAGCACCCTGGATCCGTCCGAAACCACCAGAGGCTCGGGCCGGCTCCCATGGCTCAACCAGCGCCAGAAGCGCTTCAGCATCGAGTCGGTGGACCCCTTGTAGCCTCGGGAGAGCACCGCCACTCGCCGGCCCCGGCGGGCGAGAATCTGGGCCATCTTGTGCACGATGGGAGTCTTGCCCGTGCCCCCCACGGTGAGATTGCCCACCACCACGACCTTGCAGCCCAGCGGCGTGTCACGGAAAAGCCGCTGGCGATAAAGCCAGAGGCGAAGCCGCACGAGCAGTTCGAACGCCCAGGACAGCACCCTCAGGAGGCCGGCCAGCAGGGTGGCCAGAGGCCCTTTCCGGCGCTCGTAGACCACGTCCACCGCGAAGGCCGCCACGGCCTCCGCCGAAGAGGAAAAGAGGCCTCGGTGGTTGGCGGACATGCGTCATAAGATGCAAAGTTGTTTGACGAAGGCAACCATACCGATTGAGAACGGCCATTACCGCGCCATGTTCGTCCACCTGCTGCGCACCAAGTTACTCCGGGCGGAAGTCACCGGAGCGCGCCTCGATTACGAGGGTTCGTTGGCCTTGGACAGTGAGCTGATGTCGCTGGTAGGCATGCTGCCCTATGAGCGCATCCTGGTGGGCAATCTCGCCAACGGGCAGCGATTCGAGACTTACGCCATCCCGGCCCCTGCCGGCAGCCGGGAGGTCTGCCTCAACGGGGCCACCGCCCACCTCGGCAAGCCCGGCGACCTCCTCGTCGTCATGAGCTTCGCGGAAGTCGAGTCCGGCAAAGCGGCCGGCTGGCGACCACGCACCGCCACCCTGGGCGACCGCAACCGGCGCGTCGTCCGCATCGACAGTCCTGAAACCCCCGCCGAACTCCTGTCCACTTTCCAAAGATGAGCAACCGTCTCTACATTCCCGGCCCCCTCACGGTGTCCGAAAGCGTGATCAAGGCCATGGGACGTCCCATGGTCGGCCACCGTTCCAAGGCCTTCGTCAGTCTCTACAACGACATGCAGCCCAGGCTGCAGACGATGTTCTTCACCAAGGATCCCGTCTACCTCTCGACCAGCTCGGCCTGGGGGGTCATGGAGGGGGCGTTGCGCAATGTCTGCCGCAAGGGCGTGCTCAACTGCATGAACGGGGCCTTCTCCGACAAGTGGAACGATGTCGCCCGCCGCTGCGGACGACCCGCCGAAGCCCTCCAGTTCGAGTGGGGCACCCCGGTGGATCCCGCCGCCGTGCGCAAGGCGCTCGCCAGCGGCAAGTTCGACTGCATCACTTTCATCCACTCCGAGACCTCCACCGGAACCCTTTCGCCCATCGAGGACATCATGGCGGTGGTGCGCGAATTCCCCGATGTCATCTCGGTGGTCGACTCGGTGAGCTCCTTCTCGACCCTGCCCATCCACAAGGACCGTCTGGGCATCGACATCCTCCTCACGGGGTCGCAGAAGGCCCTCGCCCTCCCCCCGGGTCTGGCGATCGTCTCCGTCAGCGAACGCGCCAGGGAGCGCGCCAAGCTCTCCGCCGACCGCGGCTACTATTTCGACCTGATCGAGTTCCACGACAATCACCTCAAGGGCATGACCCCTTCCACGCCCTGCATCTCCCTGCTCTACGGACTGCAGCAGAAGCTGCTGGAGGTGGAGGCCGAGGGTCTCGAGAACCGTTTCGCCCGCCACCTGCGTCTCAACGAGCGCATGCGCGCCTGGGGCCTGGCCAAGGGCTTCCCGCTGCTTCCGGCTCCGGAGTTCGGCACGCGGGGACTGAACTGCTTCAGGAACGCGCGCAACGCCGACCTCGAGCGCCTCAATGAGACGCTCAAGTCCCGCCACAAGATCGTCATCGACGGCGGGTACGGGAAGCTGAAGGGCAAGACCTTCCGCATCTCCAACATGGGGGATGAGACCGATGAGACCGTGACCCGTCTGATCGCCGCCCTGGACGACTCCTTCGCCGAGCAGGGGATGTGACCGGTTTCACAATCGGTTATCATCCTGCGCATGCCCAAGAAGCCACAGAAAGCCGCCGACCCCGCCGCCGGGGCGGGTGCCAAGACGCTCGTCATCGCTGAGAAGCCGTCGGTCGCGACCGACCTCGCCAAGGTCCTCAAGGTGCCGAAGTCCGGCGAAGTCTTCGAGGACGACAAGTGGGTGATTTCGTCGGCGGTCGGCCACCTCGCCGAACTCGTCGAACCCCACGAGCTCAACCCTGACTGGAAGTCCTGGACCTTGCGCAACCTGCCCATCCTGCCCCCGCAGTTCGACGGGCGGATCAGCAAGGACGTGCTCCGGCCCAGGTCCGAACGCGGCTCCGGTGAGCGCTTCCAGCTGCTCAAGAAGCTCATCCAGCGCAAGGACGTCGGATCGGTGGTCAACGCCTGCGACGCCGGACGAGAAGGCGAGCTCATCTTCCACATGGTCTGCGTGCTCGCCGGCTCCAAGCTTCCCGAGCGCCGTCTCTGGCTCACCAGCATGACGCCCTCGGCGATCCGCGACGCCTTCGACCATCTGCTGGACGAATCCGAGAAGGCCGGTCTGCGCGCCTCCTCCATCTGCCGTTCGCAGTCCGACTGGATCTTCGGACTGAACTTCACCCGGGCGGCTTCCAAGATGCTCGGGGGCGGCAAGATCAGCAAGGAGAGCGTCCATCCGGTGGGCAGGGTCCAGACCCCCACGCTGATGCTCGTGGTCCGGCGGGAGCTCGAGATCCGAAATTTCGTGCCGAAGGCCTTCTGGAAGGTCGAGGCCGACTTCGGAATCCGCGCCGGCCAGTACCGCGGCGCGGCCCAAGTCCCGGGCGTGCAGGACCGCAAGGAGGCCGAGCGATTCTACGACGAGGCCCAGGCCCGCGCCGTGGCCGCCGCCTCGCAGCAGGCGGGAACCGGCACGGTCTCGGACGAGAAGAAGCCGAAGAAGGACTCCGCCCCGCGGCTCTTCGACCTGACCTCACTGCAGCGTGAAGGCAACCGTCGCTACGGTTTCTCCGCCAAGACCACCCTCGCCGTCGCCCAGGCGCTCTACGAAAAGCACAAGGCCCTCACCTACCCGCGCACGGACTCGCAGCATCTGCCGGAGGACTATGTGGCCACGGCCAAGGAGGTCCTCGGTCAGATCGCGACCGGCCATCCGGCCGGAGAGCATGCGAAGACCGCCCTGTCCAAGGGCTGGGTCGACGCGGCCGGACGCAGGGTCTTCGACAACAAGAAGGTCAGCGACCACTTCGCGATCGTCCCCACGGGCACCATTCCCGCCGAACTGACCGACGTCGAGCAGCGGATCTACGACCTCGTGGTGCGACGCTTCGTCGCCGTGTTCTTCCCGCAGGCGGAGTTCGAGGAAACCGTCCGCACGACGCAGGTCGGCCCGCACTCTTTCCGCACCACCGGCAAGGTGCTGGTGGTCGCCGGCTGGCGCGCGGTCTGGGGACAGGAGGCTGAAGCCGAGGAGGACCGGGACAAGGAGGGGTCCGCCAGCCTGCCCGCCATCACTCCCGCCGACGGCGATCCCGCGAAGGCCGACGTTATCAGCGTCGAGGTCAAGGAGGACGCCACCAAGCCCCCTGCGAGGTACAACGAGGCCTCCTTGCTCGGCGCGATGGAAAACGCCGGCAAGCTCGTCGACGACGAGGCCCTCGCCGAAGCCATGAAGGAACGCGGTCTGGGAACTCCGGCCACCCGCGCGGCCACCATCGAAGGCCTGCTCGGCCAGAAATACATCGAACGCCAGGGCAAGGAACTCGTCCCCACCGGCAAGGCCTTCAAACTTGAGCGCTTCCTTTCCGGCAACGAGCTCCTGCTGCTAGCCGACCCCGTACTTACCGGCGAATGGGAGCATCGCCTCCGCGAGATGGAACGCGGGCACCTCGAGCCCAAGGTCTTCATGGACGGCATCCGCGGCCAGGTGGCCGAGATGATCGAGAAAATCCGCAAGCGGATCGACACGCCGGTGGCGGCCGAGCTGGTCGTTCCCGAAGTGCTTTCCCCCGCCGGCACTCCCATGCTTGGAGACGACCGCCGCTATGTCTCCTCCGAGACCGTGACGCAGGGCAAGAAGACGGTGCCCGCGGTGCTGGTCTACCGCGAACTGGGCGGCCGTCCGCTTTCTCCGGAGGAACTGGCCGAACTCCTGCGCACCCGTCGCATCGGGCCGTTCCATGACTTCAAGTCGCTGAAGTCCGGCCGCAACTACTCCGGCTACGTGAAGCTCGAGGACAAGGACGGACAGCTCCGTTCCGCGCTCGACCTCCCGCCCCGTGACGGAGATCCGGACGGCGCGCCGTTTGATGAAGCATGGCCGGTGCTGGGCAACTGCCCGGTGAGCGGACTGCCCGTCCAGCAGACCCCCGCCGCCGGCTATCGCGTCTGCCCCGCCAAGGCCAAGGCGGCGGGCGCCAAGAAGACTTTCAGTCTCAATTCCGAGATGCTCAAGTGCCCGATCAGCCCCGAGGACGTCACCCGGCTGCTCAACGACGGTCGGACGTCGCTCAAGAAGTTCGTGTCGAACCGCACCCGTCGCGCGTTCGAGGCCTTCCTCGTCGCGGACAAGGAAAAGGGCTGGTGGTTCGAGTTCCCGCCCAGGAAGCCCAAGGCTCCCAAGCCGGAGAAGAAGTCGGACGACCCGTTCTGATCAGCGCTCCCAGGCCTGCCGCGGAATCCTGGCCGAAGTCGGCATGAAGAGGGCGTCTTCCATCATGCGCAGTTCTGCCAGGTCGTCCGGCGCGCGGTCCTCCTGCCTGACCCTCAGCGTCGTGGTCCAATGCTGACGGAACCAGGCGTAAGACTCCTTGCGATCCCCCGCCTGCCACGCCGTGCGCGCCGCGAACCTCGCCGCATACCACGGAGCGTCCGGTGATTCGGCCGCGGCGCGGTAGTAGGAGGCGGCCAGACGGAGGTCCTTGATCTTCATCTCGGCGAGCTGGCCCGCGACGATGAGGAAGGGGGCGCGGCTGCGGGAGAACTTCGCGCCGTCCTCAAGGATGAGTATGCCCTTGCGAGCGTACGACGTGAAGAGGTGGTCCTGGATCTCCTTGGCGAGGCGCGCGTATCCTCCACGCCGGCGGATCTCCCAGTTGGCCATGTCAAAGCCGACCGCAAAGGCTGCCTGCTCCCAGAAATAGCGTGAGTTGGGGTCCAGCGTGCAGGACAGCCGCATCAGGGCCTCGCATCCGGCCTCCTCCTTCCTCTCCCAGAGGACGTAGCTGCGCAGCCAGGAGACGTCAGCGATCACCGTCCGCAGTCCGCCCAGCACGCCGAGCAGGACGCCCTGCCCTGCGCTCGGCTCCAGCTGGCTGCGGCTCAGTTCGGGAATGCAAGGACGCAAGGAAGCCCAGGACCTGTCAGTGGCCGCGCCGGCCGCGATGAGCAGTCCCGCACCCAGCGAGAAAAGCCAGCGGCCGCCCATCAGATTTCCCTCCGGCGGAAGATGCCGCAGGCGATGGCCAGCAGGGCCAGGAGGTGGAGCGTGCCGGAGAGCAAGGCGGCGGCCGCCGCGCCTTCCGGAACTCCCGCCGGATCCAGGACCAGGGCGTCGCCGATGTTGTACTGCTGGAGGTTGGGCACGGCACGGGTCGCGAACCACGCCAGCGACTTCTGCATCAGGCCGGCATCGCCTTTGTTCAGCAAGTCCTGCGCCAGCCATTGCAACTGGCCGCCCAGCGTGGCGAGCATGCCCGCCACCACGCTGAAAAGGAACGTCCTTGAGCCGGCGGCGACCAGCAGGGTCAGGGCCGCGACCAGGCCGAGTCTCAGCCATTGCAGCAGCGCGAAGACGGCGAGTCCGTCGGCGTCGACCTGCGGAGGCACCCGGCCGGCCGCTTCGGCCAGCGCGGCCACTTCGGAGGCGCGGGCGAGCAGGACGGCGCCCAGGACGCCGCACAGGAGCGCGATGAACACGCCGAGCACCGCCCAGACGCCGAGGAATTTGCCGAGCAGGAACTCGGACCGACCGACGGGCTTGGCCAGCAGGGTCAGGGCCGTGCGATTGTCGAGTTCGGCGAAGAGGAGCTGCGCGGTCATGACGACCGCCAGCAGGGACCCGAAGAGGAACATGATGCCGAAGCCGAAGTCGGCCACGAACTTGAGTTCTCCCTGCCCGAAATTCAGGAAGCGGAAGGCGACGGAGGATCCGGCCAGCGCCGCTCCCAGGAGCAGCAGGAAGGAGAACAGCCGCTGACGGACCGCCTCGAGGAAGGTCACGCGTGCGATCCAATGCGTACGGCGGAGGGAGTCCATGGTTCAGGCGTCCTTGCTTCCGGTGACGAGCTCGCGGAAAAGGTCCTCGAGGGATTTCCGAGGACGGCTCACGGAGTTGATGACGGCGCCGGCGGACTCCAGGGCCCGTCGGGCGGCGGCCTCCGCCTCGGGGGTGAGTCCGCTGACCTCCAGCAGATGTCGGTCAGGACGGGAAAGCACCTCGTCCACCGCGCCCTGCAGCACCACCTTGCCACGGTCCATGATGGCGATCCGGTCGCAGACTTGCTCGACCTGGCCGAGCAGATGGGAGCAGAGCACGATCGTGCGTCCCTGGCCGCGCATGGTCTTGATCATCTTTCCGATCGCGGCCGACCCCACCGGATCCACTCCCGCCGTGGGCTCATCGAGGATGATCAGCTCCGGATCGTGCACGACCGCCTGGGCAAGGCCGATCCTCTGGAGCATCCCCTTCGAATAAGTGCCGACCGCGCGGTCGGCGGCCGCGGACATGGCCGCGAGGTCGAGGGCCCGGGCCACGGCGGCTTCCAGGTCGGACTCTTTGACGCCGCTCAGTCGGGCGCAGTAGGTCACCAGCTCGCGTCCGGTGAGGAAGCGGTGGAAATAGGGCGCCTCCGGCAGGAAGCCCGTGCGTCGTCTGGCCTGGGCGGAGGCCGCGTCGTCACCGAGTATCGAGGTGCATCCCGAAGTCGCCCGGACGAGGCCCAGGGCGATCTTGAGCGTGGTGCTCTTACCGCACCCGTTGGGACCGAGCAGTCCGAACACCTCGCCGCGGGGGATTTCCAGGCTGACGTCGTCGACCGCGCGCAGCTTGACCCCCCGGATGCCCACGGAGAAGTCCTTGGTGAGATGACGGATGGAGACGGCGGAGTTCATCGACGTATCGAGAAGTCCCGGCACGTCCTCACGCCCGAGAAAGACCGCACTTCCTCGCCCTTGATGTGACCGTCCATCTTCTCCGCGACTCCGATCAGGAATTCCTCCAGCTCGCTTTCCGCCCCTTCGACGTGCAGGTACACCCGTCCGTCCGTCAGGTTCTGGACGTAGCCGGTGACCTCGTAGCCCCTGGACACGGCGAGCACTCCGGCCCTGAATCCGACCCCCTGAACGCGGCCCGAATACCATACTTCGCGATGGGAGACATGGGTTGACATGAGGGGGCTTCCGTTAATAGTGACCAATCAGCCATCCCAGCAAACGCAATCCGACCATGAACACC
>JACCED010351288.1_pt1 | contig 41308 bp, 40 predicted proteins | sample 7455021 | NCBI WGS metagenome assembly JACCED01 (sample SAMN15323456, study PRJNA562643) | freshwater metagenome | isolation source: river surface water | place: USA:Blue River Watershed | collected 2017-08-19
GTTCACGTTGTCAATGTAACCGGTGCGGGCTGCGACCACCATGTTGGCCTCACTGCCCGACATGGTGGTGCCTTGCTGAGGGTCGCGATAGAGCACATTACCCTGGGCATCGACGTTGTCTTCAACGATGTTGTAGACCAGCCGGTCTGCATTGAGCAGTGCACCATCCCGGCGTAATTCGGCATTGCCGGTAGCGATCATCTCCAGATCATTCCGGCCGGTAATGGTGTCGGCCAACAGCTCGGTCTGATCTTTGGGCAGCGCCTGCGGCATCGGCTTGGGTTCCACCGGGGCCTCCCGATCGGTTGCCGTAAACGGCTGATCCTTGCGATCACGGCTGGCCACCGTGGTTTCAGTCGGCTGGGTTCTTGCCGGCAGCGGTTCGTTCGGGGCCGCCGGTGCCGAAGGCACACGCGGTGCCACAGGCTCGGGCGCGGTGGGCGCGGGCGCCGGTTCTGTCGGTGCCGATGCGGGCTCGTTCACCGGTTCACGGGTCGAGGCGGGGCTTGCCTTGGCGGTGGTCGTGCGGGGTTGCGGTTGAGCCTGCGCTGCAGGGGCATCCGGCAGGGGCTCGCCTGCCGCAGGCGTCTGAGGGATGTTACTGGCCGTATTGGTCGGGGCCGCTTTGGCTTTTTTAGCCGACTTCACGGGTGGCGCCATGCCACCCAGAGCCGCGGGCGGTGTTGCGACCGGAGCGCCCCCCAACAGGGCAGGGTCAATCAACAGCGGGGCCAGACGGGTAGGCGTCGCCGAACTCTGGGCCCAGGCAGACCCAGTCCATAAACCCACGCCCAGGCCGACACCGATACCTGCCAGCAACGCGACCAGCGGCAAACGTCGTGCTGCTTCGCCACGCGGGGCATCGGCAACATCAACTACGGGAGCGCGCCCGGTAGTGGCAAGGGTTAATCGCGGGGGAAAGACAGGCAAAATCGGCAATATCGGAAAAAGACAGAGATCCCCACCGGAAAGACGGGCTTTTGGCAAGGTAAAATACTGTCAATTCTAGCATTTTCAGGCCTGCATCCGGCCATTTTTGCCCCCATTTCATCGCCTTTGACCCCTGACTGCCATGACCGCTGCATCCGCAACCGAACGCCTCTCCGACCCCCGCCTGGAAGCTGGCACCCGTTTCGCCGCCCAGAGCCGACTCTATCCGGGAGAACCCACTCTGGCCCCAGCCTCGGCCGACGCCAGTTTCCGTCGTTATTTCCGGGTGACCTGGCCCGGGGGAGAGACGGCGATCCTGATGGACGCCCCGCCGGATAAGGAAGACGTCCGGCCTTTCGTCAAAATCGCCGGCCTGATGGCCGATGCCGGCCTGACCGCCCCGAAGATTCTGGCGGCCGATGTTGATAACGGCTATTTGCTGCTCAATGATCTGGGCAATGCCGGCTACCTCAAAACGCTGCATACAGCGGATGCCAAAGCGGCGGATACCCTAATGCGGGGCGCTATCAAGTCGCTGGTACATTGGCAGAAATCGTCGCAAGCGGGCGTCTTGCCGGCCTATGACGAAGCCCTGCTCCGCCGCGAACTGGATCTATTCCCCGAGTGGTGTATCGGCAAGCATGCGGGACTGGAGCTCTCCGAAAAGGAACAGGCCTGGCTCAACGGCGTGATGGATGCACTGGTCCAATCTGCGCTGGAGCAACCCAGCGTATTCGTTCACCGTGATTACATGCCACGCAACATGATGTGCACCGATGATGCAGGCACACCCGCCATTCTGGATTTCCAGGATGCCGTCTATGGCCCGATTACCTACGACGTGGTGTCGCTGTTCCGCGATGCGTTCATCTCCTGGGACGAGGAACGCGAACTGGACTGGGTGATCCGCTACTGGGAAGAAGCCCGCAAGGCGGGTTTGCCAGTACATGCCGACTTTGGTGACTTCTGGCGTGCCTACGAGTTCATGGGGCTGCAACGCCACCTCAAGGTGCTGGGTATTTTCTGCCGACTGAACTACCGCGACGGCAAGTCCCACTATCTGGAAGATCTGCCGCGCTTCTACAACTACGCCTTCCGCACGGCGGAGCGCTATGCCGAACTGCGTCCACTGATCCCGATTCTGGAACGCCTGTCGCCACGGGACCTACAGATCGGCTATACCTTCTAGGCCACGTTGATGCGCGCGATGATTCTGGCGGCGGGTCGTGGCGAGCGGATGCGCCCGCTCACCGACCATTGCCCCAAGCCGCTGCTGCCCGCTGCCGGCAAACCCTTAATCGTGTATCACCTGGAGCGGCTGGCCGCTGCAGGTTTCAGAGACATCGTGATCAACCACGCCCACCTGGGCGATCAGCTGGTGGCTGCATTGGGCAACGGGGCACACTGGGGACTTTCGATCACCTGGTCACCCGAGCCGGTAGGCGCACTGGAAACGGCCGGTGGCATCCGCCAGGCGCTGACGCATCTGGATGACGGCAACGATACCCCGTTTCTTGTCATCAACGGCGACATCTATTGCGACTGGTCCATTCGTCCGCAAACACTGGCGAGGGATGACCTGGCGCACCTGGTGCTCGTCAACAACCCACCGCAACACCCCGCCGGCGACTTTATCCTCCGGGATGGTCGCGTCTCTGACAAATCGGACGAAGAAGCCACGCTCACATTTGCCGGCATCGGTTTTTATCGCCCCAGCCTGTTTGCTGGTCTGATTGCCGGCGATGGCGCCAAGCTCGCACCGCTATTACGAACCGCCATGGCGCAGGGCCTAGTCAGTGGCGAACACCACCCGGGGCGCTGGGAAGACGTCGGTACACCGGAACGTCTGGCACAACTGGATGCCGAACTCCGGGCAATAAACACGGTTGCTACAACGGCGCGTTAAAAGAAGACGCGCGGGGTATGATCAACGGAAATTGCCCTGACTGAGCCTGATGACCCAACGCACCCTGCCTTCGCCCCTCCAACCGTTAGCGCCGCCAGACTTTGATCCGGCACCGTTTGTGCGCCGGCGCGCGCAACTGCTGACCCAGATGCATAAGCAGGGACGCGGTGTGGCCATTATTCCGACAAGCTGCGAAACGCTGCGCAATCGCGACACGCACCACCCCTTTCGGTTCGACAGCAACTTCTGGTACCTGACCGGCTTCGAAGAGCCTGATGCGGTGCTCGTGCTCTTGGTGTCTGATACCCCACAAAGCCTGCTCTTCTGTCGCAACAAGGATGTGGAACGTGAACTCTGGGACGGCTTTCGCTTTGGGCCGGATGCGGCGCGCGAGCAATTTGCCTTTGATGGTGCGTTCCCGCTGGAATCACTGGATGCGGTGGTAACCGAGCACCTGACCGGCGCCAGAACACTCTGGCATAGCGTGGGCTTGAATGCCGAATGGGATGCGCGTATCGGTCGCTGGCTGGAACATGCCCGCAGCCAGGCGCGGGCTGGCAAGCAACCGCCCACACTAATTGCCGATTGGCGGGCACTGGTTGAACCCATGCGCCGTTGCAAGGATGCAGGTGAGCTTGCGCTCATGCAGCGCGCCGCCGATATTGCTGCTAATGCCCACGCCCGCGCCATGCGCGCCTGCCAGCCGGGTCTTTACGAATACCAACTGGATGCCGAACTCCAGTACGCCTTCTTGCAGGCAGGCGGCCATCCGCCGTCGTACCCTGCCATCATCGCCAGTGGTGCCAATGCCTGCATCCTGCATTACACGGCCAACAACCAGCCGCTACGTAACGGCGATCTGGTGTTGATTGATGCCGGGTGTGAAGTAAGTGGCTACGCGTCCGACATCACACGTACGTTTCCGGTCAATGGCCGCTTCAGCCCGGCGCAGCGTGACCTGTATCAGATCACCCTGGATGCCCAACTGAAGGCCATCGCGGCCACCCGACCCGGCGTGCCCTTTCACGCACCGCACGATGCCGCCTTACGCGTCCTCGTCCAGGGCATGATTGACCTAAGCCTCTGCCAGGGCAGCGTGGATGGTGTTATCGAATCCGGCGACTATCGCCGTTATTACATGCACCGCACCAGCCACTGGCTAGGCCTAGATGTGCACGATGCCGGTCCGTATCACGAAGACGATGAGTGGGTGCGCCTGCAAAGCGGCATGACGCTGACCATTGAACCCGGATTTTATGTCCGTGCTGACGACGATGTGCCGGCAGCTTGGCACAACATCGGCATCCGCATCGAAGACGATGTCGTTGTGACGGACGATGGATGCCGGGTGATGACTGATGCTGCACCCAAGCAGATCGACGAGATCGAAGCATGGATGGCAAACCGGGTATGAATCTCGCCATGCGCGAATTCGATGTCGTCATTCTGGGCGCCGGCCCCGTCGGCACAACGCTGGCATTACTGCTGGCTGGAAGCCAGCATCGCACCTTACTGGTCGAACAGCGCGAACTGGCAGCGGGATTACAAGACCCCCGTGCGCTGGCCCTCTCCGAGGGCGCCCGTCAATTGCTGAACCCGCAAGGCGCCTGGCCTGCAACCGGCGGCCTGGGTGATGACCGGTGCACGCCTATCGAGACGATTCACATTTCCCAATCGGGTGGCTTTGGCCGGACCCTGATCGACCGAAACGATTACCGGATTCCGGCGCTGGGCTATGTAGTCCGCTACGGGGCGCTGATGCATGGATTGCAGCAGGCGCTGAACAAGGCCATCGACCGGCTGGGCGACCGACTGGTGTGTCTGGAAAAAACAGTGGCCGAAGTCATGGATGTGCCGGCGGCCGGTACAGACAAGCCCTCAACAGAATCGGGGTTCTGGCGGCATGTGACGCTCCAGTGCGAAAACAATGATCCGATCACGGTGCGCACCCGTCTGATTGTGCATGCCGAGGGTACCCCGCCCGACAACAGCCCGGGCGTCATCGCCCGCGGTTACGGCCAACGGGCGATTCTCTTCGAAGCCGGTCTTGCGCAAAGCCACGGCCAGCGCGCCTGGGAACGCTTTACGCCCCAGGGCCCCCTGGCCCTGCTGCCGGTCAACGGCACCCAGGGCCAACGGGTTTCGGTGGTGTACACCGTTCCCGATCACGAGGCGGATACGCTGTTGGCGCTTGATGATACGAGCATTCTGCAACGGATCCAGCAGGCCATCGGCTCCCAGGTCCGTTTTACGGATATCGGCCCGCGTGCCAGCTTTCCGCTCAAGCTCAGGCTACGCCAGCCCGCGGTGGCCAAACGCGAACTCTGGATCGGCAACGCCGCGCAAACCCTGCACCCGGTCTCGGGTCAGGGCTTTAATCTGGGATTACGCGATGCGGCCCTACTTGCACAAGCGCTCCGGCAGACACTGGATCCCGGCAGTGCCCCGGTCTTGAACCGCTACGCGCGAGAACGGCAGCTGGATCGCTGGGGTGCGGCTGGATTTACCGATGGGATTGTTAGGACATTCTCAACACCATTTCCGGCATTGAATGCTGTCCGTGGCCTAGCCCTGAGCGCCCTTGATCTTGTGGGGCCGCTTCGCCATTTCGTGGCCCGACGCATGATCTGGGGCGCCCGGGCCTGGCCCTGATCACCCTGCCGTCCGGGTCATCCGATGCGCCGGCCATTTTCCAGCCAATTTCCCAGCTCCCCGCCCATCCTCGCCGACTGCCCTTGACAGGATGCGCCGCAGCAAATTCTTGACTAAAAATTAGGCGGGCAGCAATTTTCCCCTTATAATTTGGGGCTTTGGTTTTGAGTGCTTCCGCCCCAGACACATGGAATTTGTCGGCTTCAACCTCCGGAACAATCTGTTCGTTGCGCCCATGGCCGGCGTGACGGACCGCCCATTCCGCCAGCTTTGTAAAAAGCTGGGCGCGGGTCTGGCCGTGTCGGAAATGGTGACGTCGAATTCGCTGCTTTACGGCAGCGCAAAAACCCAGCGCCGCGCCAACCATGAGGGCGAAGTGGCGCCGATCTCGGTGCAGATCGCCGGTGCGGACCCGGCCATGATGGCAGAAGCCGCCAAATACAACGCCGATCGCGGCGCCCAGATCATTGACATCAACATGGGTTGCCCGGCCAAAAAGGTCTGCAACGTGATGGCGGGCTCCGCTCTGTTACAACACGAGACGCTGGTTGGCCGCATTCTGAGTGCTGTCGTCAATGCCGTGCCGGATACACCGGTGACACTGAAGATCCGGACCGGTTGGAACATCGAAAATAAAAATGCCCCGTCGATTCTGCGCATTGCTGAAGAAAGCGGTATCCGCGCTCTGGCAATCCACGGCCGCACCCGCTGTCAGCAATATCGCGGCGAAGCCGAGTTTGATACGGTGGCCGCCGTCAAGGCCGCAGCACGGATTCCGGTGATCGCCAACGGCGATATCTCATCCCCGGAAAAAGCCAAAGCCGTGCTCGAAAAAACCGGTGCCGATGGCGTCATGATCGGTCGCGCCGCCCAGGGTCGACCCTGGATCTTCCGTGAAATCGAACACTATCTGACCACCGGTGAAAAACTGCCTCCGCCGGCCGTATCCGAAATTCATAGCGTTCTGCTGGAGCACCTGGAAGACTTGTACGGCTTCTACGGTGCCGAAACCGGCGTCCGGGTCGCGCGCAAGCATATCTCCTGGTACACCAAGGGTCTGTCCGGATCGGCGGCGTTCCGGCACCAGATGAACCGGCTCGACAGTGTGATCGAACAGCGCGCCACGGTCGATGATTTTTTCAGTGCCCTGGCGCAACGCCACGCACATCTGGTTTATGACAGCTCGGCAGAGGCATCCCCCGCCGAGGCCGAGGAGCTTGCTGCATGACGACGCATCAACCGTCCCCGCTTGCCCAGGCCGCCACGACGGCCCTGGAAAAGTACTTCACCGAACTCGGTGGCGAACCCGCGACCGATGTCTACGATATGGTCATCAGTTGTGTCGAACGACCCATGTTGCAGGTTGTGATGGCACAAGCCGCCAACAATCAAACGGTGGCCGCCCAGATACTCGGCATCAACCGCAACACCCTGCGCAAAAAATTATCCGACCACGGCCTACTCTGAGGCCCGTGTTTTCAGTTTTCCCATTTGATCCACGAACTTTTTACGACATCAACGCCCGATTATCATGAAAATCCGCCAGGCCCTGCTCTCCGTTTCCGATAAAACCGGTGTTCTCGAATTTGCCCAGGCACTCGATGCCCAGGGCGTTGCCCTGCTCTCGACGGGCGGCACCGCCAAGTTGCTTCGCGATGCCGGCCTCAAGGTGACGGAGATTGGTGATTACACCGGCTTTCCGGAAATGCTCGATGGTCGCGTCAAGACCCTGCACCCGAAAGTCCACGGCGGCATTCTGGCCCGCCGTGATCTGCCTGCGCACATGGCCACCATCGAACAACACGGGATCCCCACCATTGATCTGGTCTGCGTCAACCTGTACCCGTTCCGCGAGACCGTGGCCAAGGCCGGTGTGACGCTGGAAGACGCCATCGAGAATATCGACATTGGCGGCCCGGCCATGGTGCGCTCGTCGGCCAAGAACTACAACGGTGTCGCCATTGTGACCGATCCAGCCGACTACGCCCCGCTCATCGATGAAATGAAAGCCCATGCCGGCGCTCTGTCGTTGACCACGCGCTTTGGGCTCGCCAAAAAAGCCTTCACCCACACCGCCCGTTACGATTCGGCCATTGCCAACTGGCTGACCGGCCTGGATGCCGGCGCCGAAGACCAACCGGCGGAAGCTGCGCCGACGCCATCGATCTTCCCGAGCGCCCTGCAACTCGCTTTTGATCGCTCGGAAACCCTGCGTTACGGTGAGAACCCGCTGCAACAGGCGGCCTTCTACCGGGACAGCACACCCACCGCTGGTGCGATTGCCAACTACACGCAACATGGTGGCAAGGAGCTGTCGTACAACAACATCGCTGATGCCGATGCCGCCTGGGAGTGTGTTAAAACCTTCCGAGAACCCGCCTGCGTTATCGTCAAGCACGCCAACCCCTGTGGCGTCGCCGTCGATGGCAATTTGCTAAAAGCCTACGAAAAGGCCTTCCAGACCGATCCGACCTCGGCCTTTGGCGGCATCATCGCCTTTAACGGCCCAGTCGACGTGGACGTCATCGAAGCCATGAACGAGCGCAAGCATTTCGTTGAGGTGCTGATCGCCCCGGCATTCACGCCAGCTGCCATGGCGCTACTGAACGCCAAGGCCAATCTGCGTGTGCTTACCGTCCCGCTGCCGGGCGGCGACCAACCGGTTTATCACGCACTGGAACTCAAGCGCGTTGGCGGCGGTCTGTTGGTGCAGACGCCCGATGCCTTCAATGTTCAGGCCAGCGATCTGAAGGTGGTCACCAAGGTTCAGCCCACCCCGGCCCAGATCGCCGATCTGCTGTTTGCTTACCGCGTTGCAAAATTCGTCAAATCAAATGCTATAGTCTTCTGCGGCAACGGCATGACCCTTGGCGTGGGTGCCGGCCAGATGTCGCGTGTGGACTCAACCCGCATTGCCGCCATCAAGGCTGCCAACGCCAAGCTCTCGCTTGCCGGCAGCGTGGTTGCTTCTGATGCATTCTTTCCGTTCCGTGATGGTGTCGACGTTCTGGCCGAAGCCGGTGCCAAGGCCGTGATCCAGCCCGGCGGTTCGATGCGTGACGAAGAGGTTATCGCTGCCGCGGACGAACATGGTCTCGCCATGGTTGTCACTGGTGCCCGTCATTTCCGCCATTAATTGTCCGAGATTACCCTTATGTCCCGCTCAACACTGACGCTGAATCTTCTGACGGCGCTTACTCTGGCAACGGCATCGTTCGCGCACGCGGCCGATGATGCTCCGGCCCCCGCAACGGAGAACGCACCGAATAATGTGGTTGTGGTTGGCAGCCCCGACACCACAACAGAAAAACCAGTTGCCGATGCCAAAGCCCCCGCCAGCACAGATAGCCAGAGCTGGTACAGCAAGGCCTGGAATACCGCGGGTCAGCATCTGTCTGATCTGTGGACGAAGGGAGATGTTGAAGTCTATGTCCCGTTCTGGACGTATCACCTGCCGTTCGCCTATTCGCCCTCGCAACGTTCGGACTACACAGAATATCCGGCCGGTGGTGGTATCGGTAAAGGCTGGTACAACCAGAGCGGCAACTGGGAAGGCGTCTATCTGATGGCCTTCCAGGACTCGCATGGCAAGCCGATGTATATGGGCGGCTATGGCTGGATCCCGACCTGGAACCCGATCAACGAGAAGTCCCGTATTGGCGTCGGCGCGACGGTCTTCATGTTCATGCGCTCCGACATCAACTACTACGCGCCCACACCGGGCATTCTGCCGATGGGGTCGATCGGCTATGGCCCGATCGACGTTCAGGTCGCCTACATTCCCGGCGGCGAAGGTTACGGTAACGTCCTCTTCTGGTGGGCGAAGTACTCGTTCAAGTAATTCAGGCAATCCCTTTTCTGGCAGGAACGTTTCATGAAGATTCTCGTTGTCGGCTCCGGTGGCCGTGAACATGCACTGGCCTGGAAACTGGCCCAAGCCGCGGGTGTGACCCGCGTGTTCGTTGCCCCCGGTAATGCCGGCACTGCCCGCGAAGCCAAACTGGAGAATCTACCGGTCACAGATATCAACGCGCTGGCTGACTTTGCCGCGCAGAACAACATCCACCTGACGGTGGTCGGCCCAGAGGCACCGCTGGCCGCTGGCATCGTGGACGTTTTCCGTGCCCGTGGCCTGAAGATTTTCGGGCCAACCCAGGCGGCCGCACAGCTTGAGAGCTCTAAAGATTTTGCCAAGCGGTTCATGGCACGTCACAACATCCCGACGGCCGGGTTTGAAACATTTACCGATGCAACCGCCGCCCACGATTACATCAACCGCCGTGGCGCGCCGATCGTCATCAAAGCCGATGGCCTGGCCGCTGGCAAGGGTGTGGTGGTGGCCATGTCTCTGGACGAGGCACATGCAGCGATTGACGACATGCTTTCGGGCAATAAACTCGGCAGTGCGGGTGCCCGCGTGGTCATCGAAGATTTTCTGGATGGCGAAGAAGCCAGCTTCATCGTCTTGGTAGACGGTAAGCACGTATTGCCAATGGCCACCAGCCAGGATCACAAGCGCATTGGCGATGGCGACACGGGCCCGAATACCGGCGGCATGGGCGCCTACTCGCCGGCCCCCGTGGTAACGCCTGAGATCCACGCCAAGGCCATGCGTGAAATCATCCTGCCAACGGTTGAGGGCATGGCGGCCGATGGTATTCCGTTTACCGGCTTCCTCTACGCTGGGTTGATGATCGGCAAAGACGGTTCGGTCAAGACACTGGAATTCAACGCCCGCATGGGAGACCCGGAAACGCAGCCGATCATGATGCGTCTGAAATCAGACGCCGTGACGATGTTCGAGCACGCCATTGATGGCACGCTCGACCAGGCAGAAACCGAATGGGATCGCCGCGTCGCCCTGGGTATTGTGCTGGCGGCACAAAACTACCCCGAAACGCCGCGCAAGGGTGATGTGATTCATGGCCTGCCCGCGGGTAACGCGGCCGGTGATGACGCTCACGTGTTCCATGCCGGCACTGCCGATGCGAATGGGGAGGTCGTCACCAACGGGGGGCGCGTCCTCTGTGTGACTGCTCTGGGTGAGAACGTGGCGCAGGCGCAGAAGCGGGCCTATGAAGCGGCTGAAAGCATTCGCTTCGATGGCATGCAGTACCGCAAGGACATCGGCTACCGCGCCATCAACCGCTGAGCAAGCCGGACTGTCATGTCTGAAACCTCAGGCCAAACACGCTCATCGATCGTTGAGGCCTACTTTCGCGGACTGCAGGCGCGCATCGTCGAGGCGCTATCATCGCTGGACGGCCAACCCTTTCGTACAGATCGCTGGACCCGACCGGCTGGTGGTGGCGGTGTTTCCTGCCTGATTGAAGAAGGCAACCTGATCGAACGTGGTGGTGCCAATTTCTCACACGTCATGGGAGATCAGCTACCACCATCTGCCTCAGCACACCGCAGCGAACTGGCTGGTCGCCCGTATGAAGCCATGGGCGTATCGCTGGTCATGCACCCGCGCAACCCCTACTGCCCGACCGCCCATATGAATGTGCGCTACTTTGTCGCGCACCCGCCGAAGGATCAGCCAGATGCGGCACCGGTCTTCTGGTTTGGCGGCGGTATGGATCTGACACCGTATTACGGTTTTCGTGAAGATGCGGTGCATTTTCATCAGACTTGCCAGGATGCACTCACCCCACATGGCGCTGATTACTATCCGCGCTTCAAGGCGTGGTGTGACCGTTACTTCTTCCTCAAACACCGCAATGAAGCACGCGGTGTTGGCGGTATCTTCTTTGATGATCTCAATGAGCCTGGGTTTGACGCCAGCTTTGCACTGACACGCTCGGTGGGTGATGCTTTCGTCAACGCCTATGTCCCGATTCTCACGCGTCGGCGGGATACACCCTGGGGCGAACACGAACGTGATTTCCAGGCGTATCGCCGGGGTCGCTACGTGGAGTTTAATCTGGTCTACGACCGCGGCACACTCTTTGGCCTGCAGTCGGGTGGCCGCACGGAGTCGATTCTGATGTCGATGCCACCGATCGTGAAGTGGCGCTACGACTGGCAACCCGAAGCCGGCTCACCGGAAGCGGCGCTGTACACCGATTTTCTGCCGCATCAGGATTGGTTGGCTTAAATCCGAAAGTGCTTGAGCGCAGTCTATGGTGCAAGTTTGGCTCGATTTCGAGCGCTTGCGCTATGAGAGCCGGGCTTGCGCCATGGGCTGCTGCTTCGGTTTAACAGACGTGTTGCGGTTTGTTGTGTTACTGAGCCTTGTGCGCATCAATAAACGTCCGCGCCTTGGCCGTCCAAGAATCGGCCACCATACGACTGAGCATGGCATCGGCTGCATCCAGCAGATCAGCATCACATTCCTGCGACGGGATCTGCGTCAGATACATCGAGAAGCGTTCCTGATCACTCCGATAGTGCCGCAGAATGCCGAGATGCGCCTGACGGCGGCAGCTCGCGAGAAACGCCGAGGAGAGGCCATCGCGCGGCCGCAACTCGCGCACCTCAACCAATACATCTTCCCAGCGTTCGGTGCCTAACAGCGCCCGCAATTCGGTTCGCAGCGCGGCGGTACTTCTTGAGCCTGCGCCCTGATGGTTAGCTAGCTCAAGCACCTGCAAGGCTGGCTCGTACTGACGACGTGCCACCAGCATCTCTGCTTCTTGCTCCATGCGGGCGGCCACCAGTGCTGCATCGTCGGCTTCAACCCGTCCTAACCAGACTGCAGCGCGGTCGGCATCATCCAGCCCCTGAGCAGCACGTGCCGCCAAGAGATCGGCATAACCAGCAGCAAAACCACACTTGCGAGCCCGCTCGGCAGCTTTGATGGCCGCGTCGTAGTGACCTTCCAGGAGCAGACGGAGTGATGACAGCAATGCCTGTTCGCCGCGTTTGTGCCGGCGTAGGATACGAAAGCGGGCCAAGCGGGCCGGGAGTTGCCAGGCGCCCTGCAACACTTTGAGCAAGACTGCACCCGCCACCAGTGTGGCGATAATGGCCAGCACGAGGAAATTAAGCGACATCTCGATGCGCCACGTCGACCAGACAATGAGGGCGTAGCCATCGTTACGGGCCATGAGGTCGGCAACTACAACCGCCAGCGCCCCCAGCAACAGCCCCCAGATCAGCCACCTTCTCATTGGGCAGCCTCCTTGGCAGGTGCGGTATTACCGTTGCCCTCTTTAACGGGGGCCACCGCCGCATTGGCGTTCGCGGCGACCGGGGCGTCATCATCGGCGGCAGACTCACCCGTCAGCGCTGACCTCGCTGCACTCAATGCCTGCAGCGTATCTTCCAGACTGATGGCCTGGGAGTCGATATTGAGGGTGGCCAATTGGTGCAGGGTGTCGAGATCGCCTTTGACCAGCGCATCGGTGGAATCGGCATACTTCAGGATCCAGGCCCGCGCCTGGGAGAGCGTCTGCTGATACGTTACGGTATTACGCATGATGAGCGCATGTCTGGCATCAAGTAGCAGTAATCGTAGCCCCTGCTGCAAAAATACTTTCTGTTCGGGAGCGATCAGGCCGGGCTCGGCACGATCCAGCCGCTGAACCCGGACCATACTGCGAACGGCGTTCCAGATATCCTGACCGAGCGCCAGGGCGAACTGGCGCGCACGCTCCAGCCATTCCGCCGACGTTGGTACATCTGGCGAAGCAGGCTGCTTGGCATTCGGTGCTGTCGGTACGCGACCTTCCTGAATCAGGGGCAACTTATCGAGCGTGGCAATGACCGCATCCAGGTTCTGTACGGCGGCCCGCAGATCCAGCGTACGCTGGGACTTGATCGCCACCAGATCACGGCCAACGGCCAGACGCAGCGCCTGTGCTGCCGCCCCCGGCTGATTCGCCAGACGGCGCTGGATAGATTGCATGGCGTTGAGCAGCATCGACGTGTCACCGGTACTGATCCAGGACTGCCACCCGGCATCGAGTTGCTGTTCGAATCGTTCCAACGCCAGCAAGGACCGCTCCTGCAGGAGGGCATCTTGCATCTGCTGCACATCTTCACGTAGCCGTGTCTGATCCGCCATGGCCGCTTCCAATGCGGTCAAGCGGCCATCGACGGTGGCGATTTGTCCGGCTTCGTTATCCAAGGTCTCCCAGAAACGTACCGCCATCAGTTGCTGGATACCAACACCGATCAACAGTATCAGCAGAACAACCCACATCCACCGACCACCGGGCAGCTTTCTGGGCCGGCGACTCCGGGGGTTACCCGGTGCCGTAGCGGCTGATGCTTCCTGTTGTGTCTGTGCGTCACTCATGAAGTTTCCAATCCGGTATTAAATGGCAGGGTGCTGCGGCTAAAAATCTTCAACAGATACCCGTGTGGTCGTTCAGGTATCTCCAGCATTATACGATCGGAGCGCATCAAGCATCCCGACGTCACCGCCTGCCGTCACCGTGACACGATTGAATCCGAGTTCGCGGGCAACTTCGGCAATACGCGAGTGAGGTACGAGTAGCGGCTGTGTGATTAATTCCTGCTGCACCGCTCTGGGGGCGGCTGAGATCAGGCATCGCAGGGATTCGCTGCTGCTGATCAACAGCGTACCGCCTCCCGATGCCATCCAGTCCTGCAAACGTTCAAGGGCATCGGGATGCAACGTGCGCCGGTATACGGCGACCTCGTCCACACGTGCCCCACGTGCACGTAGGGACTGCGCCAGAACATCACGGCCGCCCTCGCCCCGGATCAGGGCAAAGGCCTTGCCCTCGCAATGCGGTTGGGCAAAGAAAGCCTCCGCCAGAAGACCCTCTGTGTCGTACTGCGCCGCCGGCACAATAATCTGATGAACGCCCAACTCAACGAGGGCACGTGCCGTACCGGGACCAATACACGCGGCAACCCGGTTTTCCGGCCAGCTATCCTGACCGGCGCTGAGCGAAAGCCAGGCCATGCGTACGGCGTTGGCGCTGATAAAGATGGTCGCCGCGTAATCATTGGATGCCCGAGCGATTGCTTCGAGCGCACCCTGTGCCGGCACTGGTTCAATGGCAAGAAAGGGAATGTGTGCGGCATGGCCACCCAGGGCACGAATCCCCGCCAGCAATCCTTCGGCCTGACCTTCGGGTCGCGTCACCAGAAATGACCTGCCGCAAAGCCCGGTTGATTGGGGCATCGGCGTCATGCTCAGACAGGCGGTTGCTGAAGCTGTGCAATGAGTGCGTCTGCCCCATCAGCCAGCAAGCGTTCCGCCAGGGCCGTGCCGAGAGCTTCGGCCTCCGCCCAGGCACCCCGACATTCGCCGGCTACGATCTGTGCGCCATCAACCGACGCAACCAACCCACGCAACCAGAACTGTTCACCGGCCTCACCAACGGCAAATCCGGCGATGGGCAGGTGACAGCTACCTCCCAGGCGGCGTGAAAAAGCGCGCTCAGCCCGAACACACGCCGTGGTCTCCGCATCCGCTAGGCTATCGGCGATTTGCTGATTGACGTGTTGCCCGGCACAGATCTCGATACCCAGCGCACCCTGACCGGGCGCCGGCAACATGTCGGCTGGATCAATTCTTGCCCGGATCCGGTCGGCCAGACCAAGGCGAACTAGCCCGGCAGCGGCCAGAATGATGGCATCGTATTCGCCGGCATCCAGTTTTTTAAGCCGGGTGTCCAGATTACCGCGCAGTGGCTTGATGATCAGATGCGGAAAGCGGGCACGTAACTGCGCTTCACGACGCAGACTTGAGGTTCCCACAACGGCCCCTTCGGGCAAATCGGCCAGGGCCGCATAGCGCGGGCTGACAAAGGCATCACGCGGATCCTCCCGCTCACTGATCGCAGCCAATACAAACCCTTCAGGCATCTCCATGGGAACATCTTTCATGGAATGTACCGCCAGATCGGCCCGGCCTTCGGCCATGGCGACTTCCAGTTCCTTGATGAAAAGCCCTTTACCACCGATCGCTGCCAACGGACGATCCAGAATCTGATCGCCCCGGGTGGTCATCCCCAGAATCTGCACATCACGGTCAGGATTCTGCGCCCGCAGACGTCGCTGGACATGCTCGGCCTGCCACATGGCCAGACGGGATTCTCGGGAAGCAATGACAAGAGGTTGAGACATAACAGTGATCCTGCAAATACCTGAGGGGCCAAGCGCCCGCCTATGCAATCGTAGCACGCGCCATCCCTTATAATGCGGGGTTATTAGCCACTTTGCGCCCCCGGGCCACGTCTGCCATGTCTGCCAACGAAAAACCCCCAGCCACCACGCCCTACACCTGGGCTGGCCGTTTTGACGAACCGATGTCGGAACTCGTCAAACGTTATACCGCTTCGGTTAATTTCGATCAGCGCCTCTGGCAACAGGATATCCGCGGTTCACTAGCGCATGCCCGCATGCTGGCCAAGCAACAGATCATCAGCGCCCAGGATCTGGCTGATATTGAACAGGGCATGGCGCAAATTCTGGGTGAGCTGGAACGGGGCGAATTCACCTGGTCGCTCGATCTGGAAGATGTGCACCTGAATATCGAGCACCGCCTGACGAGTCTGGTGGGTGATGCCGGCAAGCGGCTGCATACCGGCCGTTCACGTAATGACCAGGTTGCCACCGACATCCGCCTCTGGCTTCGCGACAGCATTGATCTCCTGATCGAACTCTTCAAACGTCTGCAATTGGCTTTGGTCACACTGGCCGAACAACATGCAGCGACGCCCATGCCCGGCTTTACGCACCTGCAAGTCGCGCAACCCGTCACCTTCGGCCATCATCTAATGGCTTATGTGGAGATGCTGGCGCGTGACACCGAACGCCTGACGGATCTGCGCCGTCGAGTCAATCGACTACCGCTGGGCAGCGCCGCGCTGGCCGGAACCACGTACCCAATCGATCGCCACTTCGTCGCCGAACAACTCGGTTTCGAGGCCGTTTGCGAAAACTCGCTGGATGCCGTGTCGGATCGCGACTTTGCCATCGAATTCTGTGCTGCCGCCGCACTGGCCATGATTCACCTCTCCCGCTTCTCGGAAGAACTGGTGCTCTGGATGACGCCGCGTTTCGGCTTCGTGATGCTGGCCGACCGTTTTTGTACGGGTTCGTCAATCATGCCGCAGAAGAAAAACCCGGACGTACCGGAACTGGCACGCGGTAAGACCGGCCGCGTCATTGGTGATCTGAATACCCTGCTTGTACTGATGAAAGGTCAGCCCCTGGCCTACAACAAGGACAATCAGGAAGACAAGGAACCGCTGTTTGATGCCGTCGACACCCTGACCGATACCTTGCGTATTTTCGTCGACCTGGTACCCGGCATTACCGTACGCCCGGAACCGATGGCCAACGCGCTACTTCAAGGCTATGCCACGGCTACTGATCTGGCCGATTATCTGGTCCGCAAGGGTCTGCCCTTCCGTGAAGCGCACGAAGTCGTGGGGCTGGCCGTCAAAGCGGCCGAGAAGAAAGGGGTCGACCTGGCTGATCTCACGCTGCAGGAGCTGCAAGCCTTCTCCGGACTCATTGCAGGCGATGTGGTTGATGCCTTGACGGTCTCGGGCTCTCTAGCCGCCCGCAACCACATCGGTGGCACCGCACCCAATCAGGTAAAAGCGGCGATAGATCGGGCCAGAAAACGGCTAGCCTGAGGATTGCTCGCGGGTCTATGCCACCGACAGGCCGGCCAGCGTTGCAACCCCCAGAACCAGGAACAACACCGCGGTAACCCGGTGCACCAGTTCAATCCGGATCTTCTTTAACAGCAGGTTGCCAAAGAACACCAGCGGCACATTGGCGAACAACATGCCTACCGTGGTGCCCATCACGACCGGCAACAACTCATTGAACCGCGCCGCCAGTATGGCCGTTGCGACCTGCGTCTTGTCGCCCATCTCCAGCAGAAAAAAGATGACCGTCGTCATCACGAAGACACCATAACGACGCAGATTCTTTTCGGCCGCGTTTTCCTCATCTTCATCCAGACGGTCCGGAATCAAGGTCCAGATGGCCATGGCAATAAAGGAGAGACCAACGATCCAGCGCATCCAGTCCGGGCCAATCCACTCGAACACAGACTCCCCCACCCAGGCCGCCAGCGCATGGTTGAATAGGGTCGCCACAAAAATACCGGCGCTGATCGCCCAGGGTGCACGATAGCGTGCTGCCAACACCAAAGACAGTAATTGGGTCTTGTCACCGATCTCGGCAAGCGCCACGACACCTGTGGCGATCAGAAATGCATCCATCAGTTTTTGTAGGGCTCAACCAGCGTCTGCAATTCGCCTGCCTGGAACATTTCCATCATGATGTCGCTGCCGCCGATAAACTCACCGTTGACATACAACTGAGGAATCGTTGGCCAGTTGGCGTAAACCTTGACCCCTTCACGAACCTCGGGGTTTTCCAGCACGTTAACGCTGAAAAACTTGCTGACGCCGCTTTCGCGCAGGAGCTTGCAGGCGCGTTGCGAGAAACCACACTGCGGAAACTGCGGGGTACCCTTCATATACAGGACGACCGGATGACCTTTGACCTGTTCGTCAATGAGGCTTAGGACGGGATTATTGTTGTCGCTCATCGTGATTCCGTTTCTTTGAGTTCTCTGGGGGTAATACGAAGACCGCCGAGTCTAGCCAAGCGGCCCTGTCACGTCAAACGCGATGACGCTGATGCGGGTGCCGCACATACTCGACGACGCTGTAGATCAGCATACCGGTTAGCAAGGCCAGCACATAGATGATGCCGGCATCCAGGCCAGCACCTAAGAGCACTAAGCCGGGGCCCGGGCAGATGCCTGTCAGCCCCCAACCGATTCCGAACAACACCGAGCCGCCGATCAGGCGTAAATTGATCACCGAATTGGTCGGCAAATTCAGGGGTTCCCCCAGCAGCGTGACCGGACGAGCACGCAACCAGCGATAGCCCAGGGCGCCGACAACGAGACCACCGCCCATGACCAGTGCCAGCGAGGGATCCCAGAGACCGGTCACATCGAGAAACCCGACCACCTTGGCCGGATTGGCCATACCGGAAAGAATCAGTCCCAGACCAAGCATCAGGCCAGCCAGCAGCGCGGTGAGCCATTGCAGGTGTTTCATACCGCACCCCCCACCAGATGACGCACCACATAGACGGTGATCATGGCCGCAGCCATGAACGTGCCCACCGCCACCAGCGAACGGGCAGAAAACCGGGACAGACCACAGATACCGTGGCCACTCGTGCACCCATTGGCATAACGGGTTCCGATGCCAACCAGAATACCCCCAACCACCAGGCCAGCCACCCCGGTTTGCTCGGTGACCGGCGGCAGCGCCGCCCACACTTGCCAAACCACGGGCGCCAGAATCAACCCGAGCAGAAAGGCCACGCGCCACCCGAAGGGCTCGCGCTTTCGCTGAACCAGCAGGTCCACCAGATGACCGATGATGCCACTAATACCGGCGATGCGGCTCTGCGTCCACGCCAGCCAGACGGCGGCTGCACCGATCAGCGCGCCGCCCACCAGGGCGGCGATGGCCGCTGCCAGGGTGAAGGATTGCCAATCAATACTCACGATTTGCCCACCTGATCAACCACAGGCTTGCCCGTTTTTGGTTGCGCGCAATAGAGCTGATACAAGGTCCCCAGAATCACCTGGACGTGCGGGTGGCTGACCGTGTAATAAATGTACTTACCATCACGCCGGGTTGCAACCAGCCCCTCCTTGCGGAGCACACCGAGTTGCTGGGATAGCGTCGGTTGATGAATGTCGAGCATTTCCTCAAGCTCGCCGACGGCATACTCGCCCTGCAACATCTGGCAGAGCAGCATCAGCCGATCGGGATTGCCGATGACCTTGAGCAGCGAAACCACCTCGCCCGCCTGACCACGCATCCATTCCAGATCCAGTTGGGGCAAAGCCGCCCGGGCCGATGCCTTCGTTATTTTTTGGGAATTAAGTGCTTTTTTAGTTGCCATGATTCTCTGTTGGAACGATTTAACGCACCTACACTATACCACACAATATATTCACCACGGTTGAAACTGACGTGACCAAACCCGCCGGTTATTGCTGCGTTAAAATGCGCGCATGAGCAAAAAACCGACCTGGCGTAAACCCAGCGGCGCCCCCGTCTCCTGCACCGAAAAGATCAAGGTTCTGAACGAGAACTACGATGAGTTACGGGTGTTGGCGCAAGAAACCCTGGACGACGCCCTACTCATGGGCTGCAGCGAATCTCAGATCCGCCAGGTACTTCATGAGATGATTGAAGCGCTACCCGCCTCTTATGGCGAGCTTTCCGACTGACTAGGCCGCCAGCCAGCTGAGCCGGCGGGCATGCCAGTCCAGCACGGCCGTTTTACTGATCATCTTTCCAGCGAGTTCAGGATGCGCTGCCGCGATCACCTGTCGGGCAAACTGAGAGAGAAATGATGCCTTGAGTTCGGCGCGCGCCCGATCGACACCAATACTTTCGTAGGGCACAGAGGAGAGCAACAGAAATCCGTCATCGGGAATCCGTCCTGCGGCCATATTGGCCTCGATAATGCCAGCGGCACGGGCAATCGGCTCGGACAGATCGGGACTATAGGGCCCGATAATCAGTGCCAGATTGGGCGTGTGCAGAAAATCGAAGCCCCGACCCAGACAGATCATCCACTCGCGATGCTCAATGTCCAGCAGGCGCTCGCCACGGCGGGCCTGTTCCCGTACCTGAGCCACATGACGGACATTGCCTTGGAGCAACGGCAACAGATCATCCCGCATCCCCAGTGGCAACTCCGGCAAAAGCGCCGAGAGGCGGATCGGCAAATCAGCCATCGCATCCGGCCCTAGGGCGCCCACATCCAGACACTGCCCATCCGCGCCGTGCAAGATCAGCGCATCCTCGTCGGTTTCAAACCCGCAGATGAGGGGATACACCGTTCCGTGCCCTGCCCCGAAGATCGTTGATATCTGCTGGTGGATCGCCTGCGTATGTTCAAAGGCCGCCTGCTGGTCATAGCCGAAGCCGGCGCAACCACGGTGGTGATCGCCGCGCGAAAAATGATAGGTCACCAGAAACAGCACCTGTCGGCCTTCATGCACCCGATCCATCACGTACTGGGTCAGCACTTCACCCAGATGCGGCCAGCCCAGATCAAACCGCCCGCCCAGGTTTCTGAAGGGCATGAGGATCCCCACCGGGGTCCCGGTTGCCACCGGAATATTGATGCGCCCATCCATGCACTTCAGCACGGCAATCGCTGTCGGGTGCCGGCTCTGATAACGCGTTCGGGCCAGCATCGCCTCGGGGCTCCGGTAGGCTTCGCCATGACGCCCAGCCAGGGCTTCAAGCCAGGCAATCCGCTGTTCGATCGGCTTACTATGAACGTCGTTCATCAGCGCTCCCCGCTGCAAAAAACCTATGCGTCGTTCGATACCTTCGGAAATGCCACCAGGTGATCAATCTCCAACCGGATCCCGATCATCTCACCGATCTGATGATCGTGATGACTGGGTACCAGTGACAATACCTGATGACCCGATGCCAGTTCAAGCGTATACAGAAATGCAGCGCCGCGAAAGACCCGTTCGAGCACCCGGGCGCGCACGGGGCTGTGATCGTCGTGCTGGATATCATCCGGGCGGATCAGGACATCCACCTCACCCCCATCCGCCACATCCACCGGCTGGATGCGACAGAGTTGGCCCAATTCAAAATCGATACAATTGCCGTTACTCACCGTGGCGGGCAAAAACACGCCATCACCCACAAAGGTCGCCACATGGCGGGTTGCTGGCTCATGATAGAGCGCGTATGGTGGCGCCCACTGCTGCAGGCCCCCGTTCAGCATTACACCTACCCGGTCGGCCATGGCAAAAGCCTCCTGCTGGTTATGCGTTACCAGCAGACCCGTGGTGCCGGTCGCCTTGAGAATGTTGTGCACATCAATCGACAGTCGTTCACGTAACTCGACATCCAGATTGGAAAATGGCTCGTCCATGAGCAGCAACGTTGGCCCAGGCGCCAACGCCCGCGCCAGAGCGACGCGCTGCTGCTGGCCACCGGATAACTCATGCGGATAGCGTGTGCCGGCATGCTCAAGACCGACGAGGGCGAGCATCTCTTCCACCCGACGCGTTGTGTCGACACGTGACCACTCACGCAGGCCGAAGGCCACATTGTTGGCCACTGTCAGATGTGGAAAGAGCGCATAGTCCTGGAACACCATGCCAATCTGTCGACGCTCGGGCGCCAGCTGCCAGCGCGCATCGGCAACCCAGTGGCCATTGAGGGCAATACGCCCCTCACGCAAAGGCTCAAAGCCGGCAATGGCCCTTAAGACTGTTGTCTTACCACAGCCCGAGCCCCCGAGCAGGCAGCCGATTTCGCCCGGCGCCAGGGAAAAAGACAAACCGCTAACGACCGGATGTGCACCATAACCCAGCGCGACCGAATCAAGAATCAATGCGTCCATACGTACTCTGTTCTGTCTTTCCTAGTGCAAACCGGATTCGGATTTCCTGACCAGCAGTATGACGGGCAACAGACCCGCCAGTACAATCGCGAGGCTGGGTAACGCGGCGCGGTCCCACATACCTTCCGATGTCATTTCAAACACCCTGACTGCGAGCGTATCCCAGCCAAAGGGGCGTGTCATCAGGGTAATGGGCATCTCCTTCATGACATCCACAAAAACAATGAGCGCGGCTGTGAGCAAGCCACCCCGGACCAACGGCAGCTGCAGATGAAACAGCACCTGCCGCGGAGAAAGTCCCAGCGAGCGGGCGGCATTACCCTGATTACGGGTAATCCGCTGCATGGCGGCATCCACAGGTTGGTAAGCCACGGCCAGAAATCGGGCCGATAGCGCCAGCAACATCACCAGCATGGAGCCCTTGAGAATTTGCGATGTTTCCCAACCCAGCCACCCTGCAAGGGTGATGAGCCGGTTATCCAGCCAGGCGACAGGAATAAAAACACCGACGGCCAACACCGTTCCGGGTATGGCGTAACCGAGTGTGGCTAACCGCACCAGCCACTGGGTAAGCGGATCCCGGTGATGCTGGCGAATGGCACTGAGTAACAGGCCCAGGACCGTCACCACGGTCGCGGCCAGACCTGCTAGCCATATGGAGTGCAGGAGAAAGACCGGATACCGGCTATCAAGATCTTCCTGCCAGACTGACTGTGCCCACACCAGCAACTGGATGACCGGTACGACAAAGGCCATGGCCAGAACGAGCGAACAATACAGGGGCGCTGCCCAGCGGGCACCGCGCTGCAAACGGATCCGGACCGGGCTGAAGTGCTTGGCGGCATAGCGACGATTCTGTCGCACGCGCTGATCAATCGCGGCCAGGATCAGTACAAAAAGTACCAGCAACGACGCCAGCTGACTGGCAACGGGTAGATTGAACAGCGAAAACCAGGCTTTATAGATGGCCGTCGTGAAGGTATCAAAGCTGAAGATGGACACACTACCGAAATCGGCCAGTGTTTCCATCAGCGCCAGCGTCATCCCACCCGCGATCCAGGGACGCGCCATCGGCAGCGCCACTTTCCAGAATGCCTGTGACCGCGTGTAACCCAGGGCCTGGGCCGCCTCAACCGCACGCAGCCCCTGGGTAATAAAGGCATTTCGCGCCAGCAGATACACATAGGGATAAAACGCCAGCGTGAGCACCAGTACCACGCCGCCCGTTGATCGGATCGGCGGAAACCACTGCGATGACCCGAACCAATCCCGCAGTAGCGTCTGTACCGGGCCCGTGTAATCGAGCAGCCCAACTTGCACGAAAGCCAGCACATAGGCTGGCATCGCCAGGGGCAGCATGAGGCTCCATGAAAAAAACTTCCGCCCCGGAAAATCGCAAACGGCTGTCAGCCACGCCAAGGGCACACCGAGAAAGAGCACGCCCACACCCACCCCGACAATCAATATGCCTGTGTTCCACAAAACGCCCGGAAGCACATAAGCAGCCAGATGAGACCAGGCTTCTGGTTGTGGCTCGAAAAACGATGCCAACACCACCAGCAACGGTATGAGTGTTAAAGCAGCAATGGCCAGGGCCCTGAGTGGGCCCCAGCCTCGCCAGTTCCAGAAAGATCGCTGCCCCAGCATCCGCAATCAGGGCCCCGATAAACCGCCAGACATCAACGATACCCTGCCCGGTCCATCAGCCGTGTTGCCGCCGCCTGCAACTCCCCGGCTTTCGATACATTGATCAGATCCATCCGGAAGACCCCCCACTGACGGATAATCGAATCGGGTTTCACATGCGGGTTGGCGGGATATTCGAAATCCTTGTCCGTGTATATTTCCTGAGCCTTACCGGCAGACAGCCATTCGATCAGTTTCTGGCCACCGGCAGCATTGGGTGCGTAACGGGTAACACCCGCACCCGAGATGTTGACGTGCACCCCGCGTGCTTTCTGATTGGCCCAGAATAATCCCACGGGCAGATTCGGATCCTTATCCAGCTGGCGCGCAAGATAGTAGGTGTTCACAATGCCGACATCGCACTGACCTGCCGCAACCGCCTTGATCAGGGCATTGTCATCAGGAAACACATCGGTCGCCAGGTTGGCGACCCAGCCGCGTACCACCTGCTCCGTCTGTTTTTCGCCCAGCGTTGCAATCATGGTTGCGACCAGTGACTGGTTGTAGACTTTTTTCGAGGTGCGCAGACAGAGCTTGCCCTTCCACTCCGGATTGGCCAGCGCTTCGTACGTAGACAGGTTCAACGGATTGACGGCTTTCTTGTTATAGATAATGGTCCGTGCCCGAATCGATAGCCCATACCACTCCCCTCGGGGATCACGCAGGTTGGCCGGAATATTGGCGTTTAGCACCGGCGACTTGATGGCACGTAAGAGTTTCATCTCGCTGGCTTGCCAGAGGTTGCCGGCATCAACCGTAATCAGCACATCTGCCGGTGTTTTTGCACCTTCCGCTTTCAGGCGCTCGAGCAGCGGGCCTTCTTTGTCGGTCAACACCTGTATCTGGGTGCCTGTCTCCTGCGTGTAGGCATCAAAGAGCGGTTTGATCAGCTGTTCATTGCGTGCCGAGTAGACGGTCACCGTGTCGGCAGCGACCGATCCGGCTAGAAACAAGCCCAAGAGCGCTATGCGCCCAGGGGAATCGAAGAGAGCGTGAATTCTGGACATCATTGGCCTGACCTTTATAAAAAACAGCGAATCTGCGGTCATTTTAATGGTAATTATTCTCATTTGCAAGACTTTAGATGCGTCGGCGAACGGGCTTCTCTGCCAGCCCACCCAACAGGGCCTTCCGGGTTCTGGGTAGCGCAAGACGTTCCAACCACCAGCGTAGCGCTGGGCCCCGCTCCCCGCGACCCACATGCCAGGCGTACGAGAGCGTGGCCGGCCGCCGCGCAGGTGATCGGGGCTTTTCGATCAACCGGCCTTGGGCCAGCGCATCGCGAATCAGTGGTTCGGGCAGATAGCCACAGCCCAACCCACGAAGTTGCGCATCAATCTTGAGCGCCATCGACGGCAATGTCAGCACATCCTGTCCGGGCAACAATCCCACCGTCATGGGCGTCAGCTGGCGCGCACTATCTGCCAGCGCAACCACCCGGTGTGGCCTCAGCAGATCATCTGTAATCGGACCTTTGGCGCGCGCTAGCGGGTGTCCAGGGGCCACAACAAAAAGAAAAGCAACCTCGCCCAACGGCGCACTCTCGATGCCCGCCGCAGGGCCCGGTTGATCGACAACACCGATCGCCAGATCGGCCCGTCCTGTCAGCAATGACTCCCAGGTACCGGACAAGGTTTCGCGCAATAGACGGACCCGCGTGGGCGGTTGCTGGGCCAGAAAGTCGCTTACCAGATCAAGGATTGCCGCTTCGGTCACGATGCTGTCCACCGCAATCGTCAACTCAGCCTCCCAACCGGTTGCCACACGTCTGATGCGTTGCGCTACCGACTCTAGCTCATTGAGCAGCCGTTCACTTTCGCGCACCAGTGCAGCACCCGCCTCAGTTAACCGTGCCTGTCGAGATCGACGATCAAACAACAGGACATCAAGCTGCTCCTCAAGCTGGCGGATACTGTAGGTCACCGCCGAAGGCACCTTGCCGAGGATGCGTGCAGCCGCTGCAAAACTGCCGGAACTGGCAATCAGCCGAACCATTTCCAACAACTCGGGGGTCAGGGGCGATGTGTGCGATACGGTGGGCATAAAGATTAAGAGATTGAGACCCGAAAGCGCAGGCTTGGGATTGTTCGAATAATTTGAATGATGCCATCAATCCGTTCGCCGCACATCGGGCCGGAACCCCCTAAAGTGTGAAAAACGTCGCAACGGAGCAAATACCATGAAGATCAAACGACCCGCCAACGAACGCGGCCATGCCGACCACGGCTGGCTGAAGTCTTATCACAGCTTTTCGTTCGCCGACTATTTTGACCGGAACCATATGCATTACGGCCCTTTGCGTGTGATCAACGAAGACTGGGTTGCTGCCGGGACCGGATTCGGGATGCACCCCCACAAGGACATGGAAATCATTACCTACATCCTTGAAGGCGAACTGACCCACGAAGACAGCATGGGCCACCGGGAAGTCATCCGCCCCAACGAGGTACAGCGGATGACGGCGGGCACCGGGGTTTACCACAGCGAATTCAACCGCCACGCTTCAGAGACGTGTCACCTGCTCCAGATCTGGATCATGCCGGATCAAAAGAATCTGCAACCGGCCTATGAGCAAACGGCGTTTGATCCTGCCGGTAAACGCGGCAAGTTACGTCTGGTCGCTGCCCCGGATGGCGCAGCGGGTGCAGTGACTATTCATACCGACACGCGACTTTACGCCGGTCAGTTTGACGGTGCCGAGACCGCCGAACACGCGCTGGCCCCCGACCGCATGAGCTACGTTCATGTTGCGCGTGGACGCCTCTGCGTTAACGGTGAATCTCTGGCGGCCGGCGATGCGCTCATGCTGCATGATGAAGCTGCTGTCATGCTCAGCGGGGGGGATCGGGCCGAGGTGCTTGTTTTCGATTTACCGCGTCAATAACCCTTTCCTTCGGAGTTATCCCGAATGCGCCTCCCAACCCTGTTTGTGCCGCACGGCGCACCCACCTTTGCCTTGCGCCCGGGCGCAGCCGGCACCGCGCTCGTGAACCTGGCGCAACGTCTTGAGCGACCCAGAGCCATCATCGTCATCAGCCCGCACTGGGAGACACGCGACCCAGTGGTGAGCAGCGCTAAGGATCTGGAGACCATCTACGATTTCGGTGGCTTTCCGGACGAACTCTATTCACTGACCTACCCGGCCCATGGCAGTACAACACTTGCACAACATGTGGCCGACACACTCCGATCCGCCGGCTACGCGCCAAGAACCGATTCTCACCGGGGGCTCGATCATGGCGCTTGGGTACCACTACGCATGATGTACCCGGCGGCTGATATCCCGGTGATTCCGTTATCGATCAAATCCCAAGGCGGCGCTGCCTATCACTATGCATTTGGCCAGGCACTTCAGCCACTCACTGAAGCAGGCTTCCTCATCATGGGGACTGGCAGCATCACGCACAACCTGCGGGATTACATGTCCTGTGTGCGTAATAACCTACCCACACCAACTTACGTCCCCCGCTTTGCCGACTGGGTCAATCAACAACTACAAAACGCAGATTTTTCGGCTCTGATCAACTATCGGAAGACAGCACCCGATGCGGCACAGGCCCACCCCACCGAAGACCACTTCATGCCGTTCTTCGTCGCCCTGGGCGCCGCGGGCGACAACCCGCTGTCGGAACGCATCTACGCCGGTGTGGATGATCTCGTGATTGCCATGGATGGCTACCGGTTTCATTGAAAAATCCGGGCGGTACAATGAGGGCTCTTCCACCTATTGATGAGTCTTCTCCATGTCCGCGATCCCCGCTTGTCCGCAATGCACCCTTGAAAACACCTATCCGGATGGCAGCAACTATGTCTGCGCCGATTGCGGCTTCGAATGGCCCATGGTGGGCGAAGCGGTTGAAGAAGACGGCCCCCGCATCGTCAAGGATGCCAACGGCAATGTACTCAACGACGGCGACAGCGTCGTCCTGATCAAGGATCTCAAACTCAAAGGCTCGTCCAGCACCATGAAAGTCGGCACCAAGATCAAGAGCATCCGTATTGTTGAGGGTGATCACGAACTCGACTGCAAATCCGACTTCGGCAACATCATGCTGAAAGCCTGCTTTGTGAAGAAAGCCTGATACGGACTCATTCACTTGGGGAACCCTATGACACTGCCTGACTCAGCCACACTGCTTGAATTCTGGTCTCGGGAGATCGTGGCAGGCAATGTGCTTTTGTTCTTGCATCTCCTGGGATCGATGCTACTCGGCATGTTTGTTGGGTACGAACGCTCCTACCACGGCCGGGCGGCTGGTATGCGCACCTTTTCACTGGTCTGCATGGCATCCACCGGCATCGTCGCTGTTTTCGGCATGCCCGAGATCTGGTTTGGTGGACAGCATTTATCAGTCGTCACTGCCGATGGTCCTTCACGCGTCATTCAGGGCATCGTCACCGGCATCGGTTTTCTGGGTGCCGGCGTCATCATTCACGAAGGCCGTTCAGTCAGCGGGCTATCCACCGCTGCTTCAATCTGGGCGGCCGCAGCCATCGGCATTCTGATCGGCCTGGGTTTCTACCTTGCTGGCATTGCGCTTGCTTTCCTCTGTGCATTCAGTATGAGCATTGTCTTGCAACTTGAAAGCTGGCTGCCCAAGCTAAAGCGTTACCACTTCGAACTCTCCTACACCACTGAAGGGCGTCCTGACACCGATGCCCTGCATGCGCTGGTCGCATCCTATGGCCTGAATATGCGTCAGGATACCGTGGGGCTGCGCATCACCAAGAACCATCAGATCTGTTCATTCACCGTCACTTCCGGCCCGAAGAACCATGTTGACCTGGGCGGGCTGGTCAAGATCCTCCAAGAGACCCCGGGGCTGGAACGTTTCTCGATCTCGCCGGAACGCAACTAAACTGCTCATGGATGCGTTAAACACCATCAACCTGGTCGCGACCACGCTGTTTGCACTCGCACTGCTACACACATTTCTGGCCAGCCGTGTCGAGCAACTGGCGCACCGCTTCCCGAATCACAGCGGTCTCTTGCATCTCCTCGGTGAAGTGGAAGTCGTCTTTGGTCTGTGGGCGGCGTTGCTGATTGTTGCGATGAGTCTGATTGATTCCTCGCGGACAGCCATCACGTATCTGGAAAGCCGCAACTACAACGAGCCGCTCCTGGTATTTGTACTCATGGTCATTGCCGCCAGCCGACCCCTGCTAGAGGCGGCCGGCACCATCAACGACCGCATTGCGCGCGCACTCCCCCTGCAACCGGTGGCGGCCCGTTTTCTGGTGGTTATGTCAGTCACCCCCCTGCTCGGTTCCTTTATTACCGAACCGGCCGCGATGACCGTCGCCGCCTTATTGCTGCCAGAACAATTTGTTCGCCACGATCTACCCGCCTGGTTCAAATATGCCACCCTGGCAACGCTATTCGTCAACATCTCGATTGGCGGTGCCCTGACCCCCTTTGCCGCACCCCCTGTACTGATGGTGGCGGCGAAGTGGGATTGGGATATCGGTTTCATGATGAGCCAGATCGGCTGGCGCGCCATGATTGCCGTTACCCTAAACGCCATGTTGCTAACCTGGATGGGGCGCCACTGGCTGCAACAGCTGCCGCTGGAGACCCCGATTAACGATCAGCACGTGCGTGGCCAGAAGATCCCGCTTAGCGTGACCCTGATTCATATCGCCTTTCTCGCGACGGCGGTGGCGTTTCACCATTACCCAGTTGTCTTCCTCGGGGTGTTTCTTTTCTTCCTTGGTTACACAGCGGCCTATCCCATGTATCAGACTCGACTGATGCTTCGCGAAGCGCTGCTGGTCGCCTTTTTTCTGGCCGGGCTGGTGGTGCTGGGCGGGCTGCAGGCCTGGTGGCTACAGGATGCACTGAGCGGGCTGACGCCTAACGTGCTCTTCTTCTCAGCCACAGCACTGACGGCCATTACCGATAATGCAGCGATCACCTATCTAGGAAGTCTGGTCGAGGGTACTGATGCGGCTTTCCGCTATGCCCTCGTTACCGGTGCGCTGACCGGGGGTGGTCTGACGGTGATTGCCAATGCGCCTAATCCAGCGGGCTATTCGTTGCTCAAATCATGCTTCCCCGAGCAGCGCATCGCAGCCAGCGGGCTGCTGATTTCGGCCCTTATTCCGACGATTGTCGCGATTGGCGCCTTCTGGCTGATTCCCTGATTCTGATCATGGCAATACCCCCCACCACACTACCCGCTTGGATCAAGGAAATTGGCCGTGGCGCCAAGGGTGCCCGCCCGCTGCCGGCAACCGAGGCCGAAGCCTTGTTTTCCGCCATGCTCGGCGGTCTGGTTCCCGATCTGGAACTGGGGGCGATTCTCCTTTCGCTTCGCATCAAGGGCGAGTCTGACGATGAGCTCCTCGGATTCTCCCGGGCCATGCAGGCAACCACCCGCACCATCGCCCCGACGACGCCTCCGGTCGTGGTCCTACCTACCTACAACGGCGTTCGGCGCCAGCCCAATCTTCTACCGCTGCTTGCAATGATGCTGCGTGATTCGGGCATCCCTGTTCTAATTCATGGCCGACATGATTTTGATCAGCGCGAGAATCCTTTTCCACTGTTTGCAGCCTTGGGGATGAGCCCTGCAACGTCTGTGGATCAGATCAACACGCAGCTCTGTGATTCAGGCATTGCCCTGACGGACATCGGTACCCTGAACCCTGCGCTTGATCGATTGCTGGCACTGCGCCAGCGTCTGGGGGTCCGTAATTCGGCCCATACACTCTGCAAACTCCTGGATCCCTGCCCGGGGCACACGGTACGCGTTGTGAATGTCACGCATCCGGAATATCTGATCCGCATGGGCAACCTACTGGAAGCACAGCAGGCAACCGCGTTGCTGTTACGTGGCACGGAAGGCGAGCCTTTTGCCAACCCCAAACGGCGGCCCGAACTACGGGGATTTCAACGAGGGATTCCCATCACCCTGTTTCCTGCGGAAGACGGGGGCACCCCCCCATTTCCGCAGGACCTTGGTTGGCCCGACAGCGCCGATGTCACGCGGAACGTGGCACTGATTCAGTCGCTTCGTGCAAACCCCGAGAGGACACCGCAACCGTTGCGTGATCAGGTCACCGCATTAACGCGACTGGTTGGGCTGTCTTCGGTTTAATCGTTGCCGGACATTGACTGATGGGCAGCCCGGCCGAGTCGATCCCGCAAGGCGGCCCAGCCTGAGGTCGCCGGCAGCGCCTGCACCAGAATTCGTTCATAGTTACCCGAATCCAACCCGCGCAAGACACGATAAAAGTCATGGGCATAGGCAGCGGGATCATTCGCCAGCACCACCACGTGTGGCTGCGCCTTGAGTGCCGCATCTTCACGAACAATTGCCGCAACACGCGCTCCCGAAGCCAATGCCTGCCTGATGGCGGGACTATCTGATATCTGCAAAGCAGTGGTCGGCGCATAATGGGACGCCAGTGCGCCCGAGACGCGTGGTACATCCGCTGAGGTATGGGCAACGGCCTTGACCGTCTGACCAAGCACCAGACTCAGCTGATCGGCTGTAATGGCCCCCGGACGCAAAATCACCGGAGCGCCACGTGACAGATCCACAATCGTCGATTCGATACCAACCAGACAATCGCCACCATCCAGAATCAACGGCACCGCATCACCCAGCTCATCGACCACATGCTGTGCCACAGTCGGGCTGATGCGCCCGAACCGATTCGCCGAGGGTGCCGCAACCCCACCTCCGGGGTTACCCGCCTGGCGTTTCACATCGGCAAAGGCACGCAACAGCGCCAACGCGACCGGATGACCGGGCATGCGGATACCGACCGTATCCTGTCCACCCGTCACGACATCGTGTACACCGGGTGCCTTTTTCAGAATCATCGTCAGAGGGCCAGGCCAGAACGCTTCGGCTAATGCCCAGGCTCCCTCCGGAATTTCTCGCGCATAATGCGTCAGCAGATCATCCGCACCAATATGCACTATCAGTGGGTGATCGGCAGGCCGGCCTTTGGCCGCAAAAATTTTAGCGACGGCGTCCTGATTGTCGGCATCAGCCGCCAGACCGTACACCGTCTCCGTTGGCAAGCCGATCAGTTGGCCCGCGTTGAGCAACGAGGCTGCCTGGTCAATCGCCTCTACTGACTGACCCGGCACAACCTCAGGCATCAGGCATCCCCAGAATCTTACGGGCTTGCATGGCATGCTCGTAAACCTGCTGGGCGTCGCCACCGACCACCGTGAAGTGGCCCATCTTGCGACCGGTACGCGGCGCCTGCTTGCCATAAAGGTGCAGACACAAGCCGGGGGTCGCCAATAAGGCGCCCCAATCCGGTTCGCGTTGTCGGCACCCGTCAAACCAGAGGTCACCTAACAGATTGACCATCACGGCGGCAGAGTGTGCCCGACTATCACCCAACGGCAAACCGCAGAGCGCGCGCACCTGTTGCTGGAACTGATTCGTCGCGCAAGCATCGATGGTGTAATGGCCGCTATTGTGCGGGCGTGGGGCCATTTCATTGACGACCAGCTGACCACGCGTGACGAAGAACTCGACGCCCAGGGTACCCACATAACCAAGACAGCCAGCGAGCTTCTCCGCCACCTCACAGGCCGTGTCAGCCAAGCATACAGAGCCCCAGGCCGGCACAACACTCACATCCAGAATGCCGTTGCGATGGCGGTTCTCGGCCGACGGAAATGCTTTGACGCTACCATCATGGCCGCGCGCCAGCACGACCGAAATTTCATAGTCCAGCGGCAGCTTCGCTTCCAGAATGCAGCGTACGCTGCCCAAGTCTTGCCAGGCCACTTCGGCAGCCGCGCGATCATCCACCACCGCCTGGCCTTTGCCGTCATATCCCAGACGCGCTGCTTTCAAGATCCCCGGGAAGAGATGCGCCGGTGCCTCACGGAGATCCTCTAATGAATTAATTTCTGCAAAGGGACCATGTGGCAGGCCATGTGCTTTGAGAAAGCCTTTCTCAGCGATTCGATCTTGGCAAATGGATACTGCCGCAGCGGATGGATGTACAGGCACCTGCTCGGCCAGAATGGCCAGCGTTTCTGCAGGCACATTTTCAAATTCGGTCGTGACGGCCGAACACCCCGCGGCCAGTTCGGCCAGTGCGACGGAATCGTCATAGTCTGCACACAGATGACGATCGGCAATACGACCGGCCGGGCTGTCCGGATCCGGATCCAGCACCCACACCTGATAACCCAGCTCATGTGCCGCCATAACGAAATAGCGGCCAAGTTGGCCGCCACCGAGCATCCCAAGCACCGCAGGTGCCGTAATACGATGTTTATTCATCAGACTTCTGGCAACTTCATGGCCAGCACTTTGGCAGACTGGGTGGCTCTGAATTGCTGCAATCGCTCATTCAAGGCCGCATCCTGATTGGCCAACATCGCCACCGCAAACAATGCGGCATTAGCGGCGCCGGCTTCACCAATCGCAAAGGTGGCAACCGGGATACCCTTGGGCATCTGCACGATGGAGTGCAACGAATCAACCCCTGACAAGGCTTTCGATTGAACCGGCACACCTAACACCGGCACGGCCGTCTTGGCTGCCAGCATGCCCGGCAAATGCGCGGCACCACCGGCACCGGCGATGATGGCCTGCAGGCCCCGACCCGCTGCCGCCTCGGCATATTCAAACAATAGATCCGGCGTCCGGTGCGCTGATACAACCTTGGCTTCAAACGGGACGCCGAACTCCTTGAGCATCACGGCGGCAGCCTGCATTGTTGGCCAATCGGAATCGGACCCCATGACAATACCCACTAACGGTGATTTTTTCTCTGCAGTCATTGCACGACTCCTTCCGCAAAACGTTCGGCCGAGGTCAGCGTATTGGCCAGCAACATGGCGATGGTCATGGGCCCCACGCCGCCGGGAACGGGGGTAATAGCGCCGGCAATCGGCTTCACGGCGTCAAAATCAACGTCACCACAAAGGCCGCCCCCTGCTTCAGGCGGCAACCGGTTGATGCCCACATCAATCACGAGCGCACCCGGCTTGACCATGTCGGCAGTCACAAATTTCGGCTTACCAATGGCGGCGACCAGAATGTCGGCACGGCGCGTGTGCGCAGCCAGATCCCTGGTGCGCGAGTGACAGACGGTCACCGTGCACCCCGCGTGGAGTAACAACATGGCCATCGGTTTACCGACAATATTGGAGCGGCCGATCACCACGGCTTCCTTGCCATTGAGATCCACACCCGTTTCTGCCAGCAGCTTCATAACGCCATAGGGTGTACAGGGAATAAATCGTGGGTCACCTTGCATGAGTGCGCCCACATTAGCCGCATGAAATCCATCAACATCCTTATCCGGGCGAATGGCCGCCAGGACTTCCGCCTCGTCAAACTGCGGTGGCAACGGCAACTGCACGAGGATGCCGTGCACAGCCGGATCTGCGTTCAGCTCGGCGATCTTGTCAAAAACACACTTGGGCGAGACATCCGCCGAAAACGGGAAATCGAAAGACACCATGCCGGCTTCATGGCAGGCCTTGATCTTGTTGCGCACATAAACCTGCGAGGCCGGGTTTTCGCCAACCAGAATCACGGCGAGACCGGGACGGGTGCCATGGAGCGCTAGTTCATCGGCGCGGATTTTGAATTCGGCACGTAGACGTTTGGATAACGCGGCGCCATCGAGAATTTGAGCGGATGTCTGATTTGCCATAGACCGTTATTTTACTGCAAACCGCCAACCCGACACGGATATTCCCTGTGCCGCCACCTCCTGGGCAATCGCCTCGGCATCCGCTGCGCACAGGGTAATCTCCGGGCAACGCGCGGCGAAATCACGAATCCGGCGCAACGGAAGCGGACTACTCCAAGCAAGTAACAAGCCGTTCCCCTCTGCCAATAAGGCGTCCTGACACCCACCGATCCGGATCCAACCATGCCGCTCGCGACTTCGGCGAAATTCCCGGTTAAGGTCCGATGTCTCAACCCCACGTGTCAGCGCAACCTGCCGGGCTCTCAACCAGTCGGCATCGGCCACAAGCTGCCCAGCCGGGTTTTCCAGGGCACCGTCAGACAGCAGCGCTAGGGAGCCGCTGCAGCCAGCCATTGGATTGGCGCCAAAGACGACCACCGGCACCAGATACTCCGCAGAGAACGCGTACGCCGCATCCCGCCAGACGCTGACCTGCGCCGGCGACGCGTCGTTGAGTTCCAGAACAGGCACGCCGGCATGCCGGAGCGCCGCCCGCCAGCGGTTTGGCTCGTTGAGGCCGGAAGCCGACAGCAGAACCGGTTGGTCGCCATGGTGGCGCACCAGACGATCAGCACAGTTCTGAACGATGTCTTTCATGTGGCGATCATGCCACGACCCGCCTGAAATATTTTCAAGAGCCGGATTCATCTCTTGACGTCCCAAACAACGGCCTTTACTATTTCCACATAACAAGAAAACGTTTCATATTATAAAACACTAGTGCAACAGATACCCGGCGCCTAAAGCGGGTTGTGCGGCGCGGAACACTGCGCAGGGACATCCCGCTATAGTCGGTTCGGGTCATTCACAAACGCTGGTTTTTTGCGGACGCATCTACCGTGCGATCGCTTCAGGAGGAGGCAGCATGTCGGCAACAAATGAGAACACCAATACTCAGGCTCAGATCAACGATCCGGACCCGCTAGAAACCCGTGAATGGCAGGACGCCCTTAATGGCGTCATCAAGTGCGAGGGCGAGGATCGCGCCCATTTCCTGATCGAGACACTGATTTCACAGGCACGTCAGGAAGGGATTGATATCCCCTACTCCGCCAATACCGAATACATCAACACCATTCCGACGGCACAACAGCCCAAATATCCGGGCAACGCCGATATGGAAATCAAGATCCATTCGTACATTCGATGGAATGCCCTGGCGATGGTTGTTCGCGCCAACAAACATACCAATGTCGGCGGCCACATCGCCTCGTTCGCATCGGCTGCGGCACTCTACGATGTGGGCTTCTCCCACTTTTGGCATGCGCCGTCGGCAGACCATGATGGCGACCTGATTTTCTTCCAGGGCCACTCGGTGCCCGGCGTCTATGCCCGCGCTTTCATGCTGGGCCGCCTGACCGAAGCACAGCTAGATAACTTCCGCCAGGAAACCACCGGCAAGGGGATCTCCTCCTACCCGCACCCGTGGCTGATGCCCGACTTCTGGCAGTTCCCTACGGTGTCGATGGGACTGGGGCCCATCCAGGCCATCTATCAGGCACGCTTCATGAAGTACCTGGCCAGCCGTGGTCTTATCAATGCCGAGAAGGCTGCGCAACGCAAGGTTTGGGCTTTCCTGGGCGATGGCGAAACCGACGAGGTTGAATCACTGGGCGCCATCGGTATGGCCGGGCGCGAGAAACTCGACAATCTGATTTTTGTCATCAACTGCAACCTCCAACGCCTAGATGGTCCGGTCCGTGGGAAAGGCAAGATCATCCAAGAGCTGGAATCCGAGTTCCGCGGTGCCGGCTGGAACGTCATCAAACTAATCTGGGGGACCCATTGGGATGCCCTGTTCCAGCGCGATACCAAGGGTATCCTCAAACAACGCATGATGGATCTGTGCGATGGCCAGTATCAGACCTTCAAATCGAAGGACGGTGCCTATGTCCGCGAGCATTTCTTCAACACCCCGGAATTGAAAGCGCTGGTTGCCGACTGGACAGACGATGAAATCTGGCAACTCAACCGGGGCGGCCACGATATTTTCAAGATCTTCGCGGCCTATGATCGCGCCGTGAAGCACAAGGGACAACCCACCCTGATTCTGGCCAAGACCATCAAGGGATTTGGCATGGGCAAGGCTGGCGAGGCGATGAACACGTCACACCAGCAGAAGAAGATGGATAAGGAGCATATTGCGCACCATCGCAATCGCTTCTCGCTGCCAATCAAAGACGAGCATCTCGAATCCTTACCTTATCTGAAATTCGCCGAAGACTCGCCCGAATATCAATATATGCGCGACCGCCGTATGGCACTGGGAGGCTTCCTGCCACAACGTCGCCGCAAAGCCGAACCGCTGGTCGTACCGCCGCTGTCTACCTTTGATGCCTTGCTCAAAGCCTCCGGCGAAGGCCGTGAGCTGTCCACCACCATGGCCATCGTGCGCATCATGAATATGCTGCTCAAGGACAAGCAGATCGGCAAGCATGTGGTCCCAATTGTTCCGGATGAGTCACGCACCTTTGGTATGGAGGGCATGTTCCGCTCGGTCGGCATCTGGAATCAGGAAGGCCAGAACTATGTACCTGAAGACCATGACCAGCTCATGTTCTACAAGGAAAGCAAAGACGGACAGGTACTACAGGAAGGCATCAACGAAGCGGGCGCGATGAGCGACTGGATCGCGGCGGCAACCGCCTACTCAGTACACAATGTACAGACGATCCCGTTTTACATCTGTTACTCAATGTTCGGTCTGCAACGTACGCTGGATCTGTGCTGGGCCGCTGGCGATCAACGCGCCCGTGGCTTCCTGATCGGTGGCACCGCGGGTCGTACCACCCTGAATGGCGAAGGGCTGCAACACGAAGATGGTCACAGTCTGCTGCTGGCCAATCTGATCCCTAACTGCATCTCCTACGACCCCACCTTCCAGTACGAAGTGGCAGTAATCACCCAGGACGGCATGCGCCGCATGCATCAGGATCAGGAAGATGTCTTCTACTACCTGACCGTGATGAATGAAAACTATGAACATCCGGAGATGCCGGCAGGCGCCGCCCCGGACATCATCAAGGGGATGTATCTCTTCAAAAAGGGTGCCGCCGGCAATGGACCGCGCGTACAGTTGCTGGGTTCGGGCACCATCTTCCGCGAAGTTATCGCCGCCGCCGAACTGCTCCGCAAAGATTGGGGCGTCGAATCAGACCTCTGGGGGTGCCCGAGCTTCAATGAACTGGCCCGCGATGGTGAAGACGTTGCCCGCTGGAACATGCTGCACCCGACGGATCCGCAACGGGTTTCCCACGTCGAATCCAAACTCGGCGCCACGAACGGCCCGGTGGTTGCGGCAACCGATTACATCAAGCTCTATGCCGAACAAATCCGTCCGTTCATTAAAAAGAATTTTGTCGCCCTCGGCACCAACGGCTATGGCCGGTCCGATACCCGGGAACACCTGCGCAGCTTCTTCGAAGTTGACCGCCACTGGGTAACGGTTGCAGCACTGAAAGCCCTGGCAGATGACGGCACGATCGGGCGCGACAAGGTGGCTGCCGCCATCCAGAAGTATCAGCTGGATCCGAACAAACCTAACCCGATGACGGTCTGAGGGGAACACCAACATGAGTCAACTGATCGAAATCAAGGTCCCCGACATTGGCGACTTCACCGAAGTCCCTGTCATTGAGGTTTTCGTCAAACCCGGCGACATCATCAAAGTTGATGACGCTCTGGTCACGCTGGAGTCGGATAAGGCCACCATGGACGTACCGGCATCGGCCGCCGGTGTGGTGAAGGAAGTTCTTGTAAAACTCGGCGACAAGATTGGCGAAGGTACTGTCGTGGTTCGGGTAGAAGCCGGTGACGCCGCTGCGGCAACGCCGACTACAGCACCCGCGCCTACCCCCGACCAAGCCACGACCGCTGCACCCGCAGGAGCTGCGCCCACGGGGAACAGCAGCATCATTGACGTCAAAGTCCCGGACATTGGCGACTTCTCGGAAGTCCCGGTGATCGAAGTCTTCGTCAAGCCGGGCGATCTCGTCAAAGTCGATGACGCCCTGGTGACGCTGGAATCAGACAAAGCCACCATGGATGTGCCGTCGTCCGCTGCCGGCACGGTGAAAGAAGTCCTTGTAAAACTCGGCGACAAAGTCGGCGAAGGTTCTGTCATTGTGCGCCTGGAAAGCGGTGCCGCAGCGGTTAACGCAACCCCGGCCGCACCTGCCCCGGCCCCGGCTCCCGCATCCACAGCCAGTGCCCCTGCTGTTGCCGCGCCTGTGACTGCCGCGAGTGGCGCCGCCGTTGCAAGCCTGCCCACTATCCCGCTGGGAAGTGCAACGCATGCTAGCCCCGGCATTCGTGCCTACGCCCGTGAACTCGGTGTTGATCTAACGCAAGTCAAAGCAAGCGGCCCGAAGAACCGTATTCTGCGCGAAGATATTACTGGCTTTGTGAAGGGCGCCATGACCACAGGTGTGGTGCCGGGCAAGACCCCGGCCGCGAGCGGCGGTGGCGCAGGTCTGGATCTGCTACCGTGGCCGAAGGTCGATTTCGCCAAGTTTGGCCCCATCGATGTCCAGCCCCTGTCGCGCATCAAGAAGATCTCTGGCCAGAACCTGTCGCGTAACTGGGTCATGATTCCGGCGGTGACCTATCACGAGGACGCTGACATTACGGAGCTTGAAGCCTTCCGTGTCCAACTGAACAAGGAAAACGAAAAAGGCGGCGGCGCCAAGCTGACCATGCTCGCCTTCCTGATCAAGGCCTGTGTCAAGGCATTACAGAAGTATCCGGAATTCAATTCGTCACTAGATGGCGACAATCTGGTCATGAAGCAGTACTTCAATATCGCCTTTGCGGCAGACACGCCCAATGGTCTGGTGGTCCCAGTCATCAAGAACGCCGATAAGAAGTCGGTTTTCGAGCTGGCCCAGGAATCCGGTGATCTGGCCAAACAGGCCCGGGATGGCAAGCTAAAGCCCGCGGATATGCAAGGTGCCTGCTTTACGATCTCGTCGCTGGGCGGTATCGGCGGCACGTACTTCGCACCAATCGTTAACGCCCCGGAAGTAGCCATTCTTGGCGTCAACAAGAGTGCCATGAAGCCGGTATGGGATGGCAAACAGTTTGTCCCACGCCTGACCCTGCCGCTCTCACTCACAGCCGATCACCGCGTGATTGATGGGGCACTGGCCACCCGCTTTAATGTCTATCTGGCGCAACTGCTGGCGGATTTCCGCCGCGTCGCCCTCTAAGGAGCGAAGGATGAGCCAACTCATTGACATTAAAGTGCCGGATATCGGTGACTTTACCGACGCCCCCGTCATCGAGGTCTTCGTCAAACCGGGCGATGTCATCAAGGTGGACGATGCCCTGGTGACTCTGGAATCCGACAAAGCCACCATGGACGTGCCCGCCTCGGCGGCCGGTACCGTGAAGGAAGTTCTGGTCAAACTCGGCGACCGCATCGGCGAAGGCACGGTCGTTGTCCGCGTCGAGGCCTCCGACGCAACCGCCACCACATCAGCAATAACGCCCGCTGCCGCAATTCCCCCAACGCCTCCTTCGGCGCCTGCACCACAAGCCACAGCACCGGTGTCTGCTCCGGTCCCCGCAACGGGATACACAGGTGCTGTGGATTTCGAGTGCGACATGCTGGTATTAGGCGGCGGCCCAGGCGGTTACTCTGCCGCCTTCCGCGCTGCCGATCTTGGCCTCAACACCCTGATCGTCGAGCGCTACGCTACCCTCGGGGGTGTCTGCCTGAACGTAGGCTGCATCCCGTCCAAGGCGCTCCTGCATATTGCTGGCGTGATGGAAGAAGTAACGCACCTGCATGAACTCGGCATCGTCGAAATGGCCTCTGCCAAGGTCTCGGTTGAAAAACTGCGTGAGCACAAGACCAAGGTCGTCAGCAAACTGACGGGTGGTCTCGCCGGTATGGCCAAAGGTCGGAAGGTGCAACAGGTTCGTGGTCTTGGTCAATTCATCGACGCGCATCATATGAGCGTTGACGTGACGTCAGGCGATGGCCAGAAGGCTACTGGCGAGAAGAAGGTCGTTCGCTTCAAACAAGCCATCATTGCTGCCGGATCCCAATCGATCAAGCTCCCCTTTATGCCGATTGATCCCCGTGTCGTCGATTCAACCGGTGCGCTTGAACTGAAGGATATCCCCAAGCGCATGCTCGTCGTTGGTGGCGGCATCATTGGTCTAGAGATGGCCACCGTATATGCCACACTCGGCACCCAAATTGATGTGGTTGAGCTTGGACCGGGCCTGATGCCGGGCGCGGATCGCGACCTTGTCAAAGTCTGGGAAAAGATGAACCTCTCACGCTTCAACCGGGTCATGCTCAACACCAAGTGCGTTGCCGCCAAGGCTGAAGTCGCCGGTATTGCTGTCCAGTTCGAAGGGGCTAATGGCGCCGAAACGCCGGCAGCCGGCAGCTATGACCGTGTACTGGTAGCCGTAGGTCGCTCACCTAACGGCGGCAAGCTGGCCGCCGATAAAGCGGGCGTCATCGTGGATGAACGCGGCTTCATCAAGGTCGATAATCAGATGCGCACCAACGTGCCTCACATCTTCGCCATAGGCGACCTGGTGGGCCAACCCATGCTGGCCCATAAAGCCGTCCATGAAGGCCACGTCGCTGCAGAAGTCGCTGCAGGACACAAACGGGTCTTTGATCCACTCCAGATTCCGTCAGTGGCCTACACCGATCCGGAAGTCGCTTGGGCAGGTCTTACCGAAGAACAGTGCAAAACCAGCGGGCGCAAGTTCACCAAAGCGATGTTCCCCTGGGCAGCTTCCGGCCGTGCGATTGCCAATGGCCGGGATGAGGGCTTTACCAAGCTACTCTTTGATGCCGAGACGCACCGGATCATCGGTGGCGGCATTGTCGGCACGCATGCTGGCGATCTGATCGGCGAAGTCTGCCTGGCTATCGAGATGGGCTGTGACGCAGCGGATATGGGCCATACCATCCACCCGCACCCAACCCTGTGCGAATCGGTGGGTCTGGCTGCCGAAGTGGCCGAAGGCGCCTGTACCGATCTGCCCCCGCAGAAGAAGAAGTAGCCACAGGTTCGCGTACGCGCATCCCACAAAGAAAAAACCCCCACGCCGAAA
>JACCED010998438.1_pt1 | contig 41283 bp, 34 predicted proteins | sample 7455021 | NCBI WGS metagenome assembly JACCED01 (sample SAMN15323456, study PRJNA562643) | freshwater metagenome | isolation source: river surface water | place: USA:Blue River Watershed | collected 2017-08-19
GAGATGTTCATTCCGGTGGCTACCAACTTCAAAACATTTAAAATGACAATCTACAACCGCTGGGGAGAGAAGTTGTTTGAAACTAACAACATCAACGACGGTTGGAATGGTAAAACAAAAGATGGAACACCATGTATGCAAGACGTATACGTTTATCACGTAGTGGTTACATCTTTCGAAGATGCGGAATACATCTACGACGGAACCATTACACTATTGCGATAATTAAAATTTTAGAAAAATGAATAAAAAATGCCCCTCATTGAGGGGCATTTTTTATTGTAGTATAGTAACATACTAGTTAGATTTTGCTAAATATTCCAAGAAATTCCCCACTACGAAAGTGCTACCACCAATAAAAATGATATCGTTTTGAGAAGATTCTTCTAATGCAGTTTGAAAAGCACAAGAAACAGTTCCCAAATCTTTACTTTTTAAATTTAGTTTGTCGAACTTTTCTTTTAATACTGAGCTTTCTAAACCTCGCACTACATTCGGCTTGCATAAATAATATGCAGCGTCATTTGGTAGGATATTTAGAATTGCAGTTACATCTTTATCCTTAACCATACCCCAAACAATCCTTAGTTGTTTACCGGACTCTTGTAACGATTTTAACTGCGCAACAATCATCTCGATTCCGTCTTTGTTATGTCCAGTATCACATATAGTTAACGGATGATCATTCACGATTTCCCAACGTCCGCGCAAGCCAGTAAAACGATTAACCTGCGAAATTCCATCGATACTTTTATGTTCATTTAATTCAATATTGAGGGACAAAAGAGTTTGGTAAATGTTGTAAACTAAATTTAGATTACTCACTTGATAAATCCCTTTTAATGATGCACTCTGCGACCAATTTGCGGGCGTAGGTATATTTGATTTAAAAATTCCTTGATTTGCCCTGGCTACTTTATGAATGGTTTCAGAGGCCTCTTCAGGCATATTTCCAATGAGATATGGGGTGTTGGGCTTAATGATACCAGCTTTTTCGCTCGCAATGGCTTCTATAGTGTTGCCAAGGATATCCATATGGTCGAATCCAATGCTGGTAATTGCACTCAGTATTGGGTTTATCACATTGGTACTATCTAATCTTCCTCCTAAACCAACTTCAATGATACCAATATCTATTGCTTGGGTTTTAAAATAATCAAAGGCCAAACCAACGGTCATTTCAAAAAATGAAGGTTGAATTTTTTCGCAAATAGGCAATATTTTATTGGTGAAATCAATGATAAATTTTTCAGAAATCATTTCTCCATCAATTCGAATACGCTCCCTAAAATCTATTAAATGAGGAGAAGTATATAAACCTGTCTTGTATCCATTGGCTGTTAATATTGCTGCCAGCATACTAGACGTTGAACCTTTTCCGTTGGTACCTCCAATATGAATCCATTTCGTTTTGGTCTTGTGGTGAGGGTTACCCAGAAAATCCAATAATTGGATGGTATTCTTCAGATCTTTTGTGTAGGCAGTTTTACCAACGTTTTGAAACATTGGCAATTGCGAAAATAAAAACTCTAGGGTTTCGTTATAATCAGTGAACATAGCGAATAATTCCGCAATGATTAATCATTTAATCCTGAACGGATATTTAAGGTAATTGTGCCACTTTCAGAGATCTGATCACCTACTTTGATGAACTTAGAATTTGCCAAGAAATATTCCATAACTTTTCTTGCATTTGAAGCAGACCCTGTGTAATTCCCTTCTGGAAGAATACTTACAATATGTGGGCGGCCGTCGTTTCCAATTCTTACCCTAGCCGTAATTTCACCAACTCCGTCTGCATCAACACGCTTAACATTTGAATTAATTTCGTAAGAGGTAAACCCTTTTGCCGAGAAAAAACCATTTCCTCTGTTCTTGGTAACGCGTGTGCCCCCGTTCCCTTGAATTCCGGGAATCTTCCCATCTCCAAAACCTTTGTTTCCAGTTCCACCGTCTATGCCATTTTCTAATCCCTCTTTTCCATTTCCTCGTTTTCCTACCAATGCCTTGAGATCACGTACTTTTTTACCATTTACTTGAGGATTCGTACTCTCGGGCGGAGAAATAGATGGGTATTGCGTTGTTTCTGTTGGATCGGTACTGTTCACAATCTCACCTGGGCCTCCAGTAGCTTTAGCATCTGGTGTAGAGGCCACCGCTTCAACGTTTTCACCACCTTTGGCTGGTGGTGTTTCTGAAGGACCTCCCTCGTCAGGTTTTCCGTAACTTACTTCTTCCAATCCGAAATCTAACTCCAATTCACCTGTTTTATTTTCAAACGGGGGATTTGGAACTGAAATTCGCATGAACCATAATAAAAAAATCAACAATGCTGAAATCGACAAACTAATTACACCCGATTTTATTTTTTGGGGGATAGTAGTAGACAGATTTTTTTCAATTACGTAGTGCGACATTGACTTATTTTGTAATGATGAGTTCTTGAATTGAAATGGTATTGTTTGGAAGTTTAGTTAAAGTTTCCACAAATGCGCTAGCATCCTTTCCACTTTCAAAACGTTTGATTACAACTTTTAATAGGGTACTGCCTTTTACTTTAATATAAGTAGCATTCTGATTTAATTGATTCCATTGTTTGCATTCAATTTTCGCAGCGTCTTCAGTTATGTAAGAACCACCGACAATGAAATATTTACCTTTTCCTGCAGCTATTATAGATTTAAAATCTTCTGTACTCGGTATTGTTGATTGTTTATTGGCTGGATTTACAATTGTATTTTGCTCATCTAAACGCACAATTTCTCCGTTTACAATCATGACCGATGATTGTTCCATTTCTTGTGTCTCTGTGAGTTTTTTCGCTGTTGGGATATTCGACGCCATTTCATTTTCATTTTTCTTTAAAGCTGATTGTATGAAAATGGAGTTCATATAGAGAATACCCAAAGAAAAAGTAACCAATGCCACATTTGCAGCGATGTTCCAAAATTTGTTGTTTCGATGCCTGTGAGTCGATTGCACTTGTTCTTCCGTTGAGATGTCAATTACAACCGCATCTTCCATCGTCTCTTGCTTTTCAGTTGGATTTGGTTGGTTAAAGTGTAATTGCTTTTCAATAGTTGATGTAGAAACATTCCATTTGATTGGTTTTAAACCAAACGAATTTACATTCAAATTGAAATGATTGTTCCCGATAAAAAACAACTCTCCTTCAACATTTTTAAAGAAATTCCCAAGAGGGGTGAGGTTGCAAATTTTCTTCGTTTCTACAGCATTTTGGATGTCATAAACACATTTTTGAAGGTATTGTGAAGCTTCTTTATAACTGATGTTGTGTTTATCTTTAATGAAGTTTGTAAGCAAGCCATCATCAGTTCTTACGTCTCTGTTAAAATGAACATTTGACTGTAAAGGCTTGATTTCTTTCGTGTAAATATTCATGGTAGAACCATTGTCCCTCAATAAAAATGCACCAAAATTTGGGACCACAACGCAGTGTTCCTTGATGAGGAGTTCTTTCAGTGAGTCTATGAATTCTTTATCGAACATAATACACAAATATAATCAAATTTTAGAATATTGCAAGGCTGATTCCACCCACTACAGTAAGGCCAAAGGCCTTGTAACCATACCAAGTGTCGTATTCTTGGTTGAGTAAATTCGAACCTTGGATCCAAATCCGACCTTTTCCGTTGAAACGATAATCGATACGGGCGAATAAATCATTGAATCCTCTGTAATCTCCATTTCTTTCATTACGCCTACCAATTCCTTGCATTCCAATTTTAATTAAAACGTTAGAATGGGGCAAATATTCTGCTGTTACATTGTAAGTGAGACTTGGAATGTTGTACAGCGTTTGATTTTTCACATCGAATTGATTGATTCTTAAATTTGCACTCAATTTGAATGTTTCACCCATGTGATATTGCATAAACGCTCTAAAATAAACACTGCTTACGCTGTTTAAATACATTGGTTTCAATAAATTCAAACTGTCTAAATTATTTTTACTAGTATCGGTTACAAATTGCAACATATCGGCCATGCTATTGCTTCCGAAGTCGATACTAAACTGTGAATTACCTGCGATTTTACCTTTAATTCCCAAGTATCCATTGAGTTGCTGATAAGTATTTTTTAAGGATAGGGTATCCGCAAAAAACGGCATCACATCATTCATTCTTCGGATAGAATTTTTTATCAATCCACCATCAATGGCACCATAAACCTTCATCTCTAATCCTTTCAAACCTTTTTCAAGTTGGATGGTTGGATTGATGACAAAAGTTCTATCCGGTTGATTTTTGTTATTGTTTATTGTGGCATTGATACCAAGGTTTACATCTAAGTCAGTGGCTTTGTGATAAAATTGAACCCGAGGTTTGATATCAACAAAGTACTGGCTCAATTCAGTTTTATTTTTTTCGGTACCTTCAAAATTATGGGTTTGAGTGGATTTGATCTGGGTGAATTCTATGTCGCCAAAAACCGAAAGATTTTTAAAGTTTTTAAGCACCTTGAGGGTAGAGCCTAATTCCAATTCATTGTGCAATAAATTCGTTTGGAATTGAGATATGCGGTTAAGCAATTTGAATTCAGGTTTTTTTCCAGAGGCCAAACTTACATAATCTATGTTAACTCCGTAGGTGTTGCTATTTTTACCGTTTAAACCAATTTTTCCTTGGCCAGAATTTTGAAAATCAGGCAATCGGAGTGTTGAATCTTTTGCATAGAACGAAGTTTTGTCGAAATGATAAAAAAGAGAGCTACTCAAGCTACTGTTTTTATAAAATCGAGATCCGCCAAGTTGAACTTTGGTATTGCTAAATTTCTGGTCAATGTCAGAGTTATTCGCTTGAATGTGGTTGGCATTGAAATAATATGCCCATTGTGCATTGGGTTTGTTCGATAAATACACTTCACCTAGGAAATGAGTATTGTTTCCACCACCCAAACGTATGTAGTTCGACAAAAATATAGAATCCGATGATTTTTCTTTGATTTTATCGGGATCAATATTTTGGATTAGTTTTTTAGTGTTCCAAACATACTCGGGGATATCAAACTTAAGGGTAATTTTAGGGGTTTCAGTTTTTGGAACTTCCGGATCAATCGATAATTTAGAGGCTGGTAGGAGTTTAATATTTGTTCCTGAAATCAATTCATGACTGCTATTTTCAAATCCTTTCGGTTTTTCTGTTTGTGCGTGAACAATAGACAAACCCAAAAATAACGTTGCTGCAACAATGGCTTTTTTCATTGAAACAAAAATCATGTAAATTTTTGGTTGGATAACCAACATTTTTGTGAGTGTCTAATAAATCTAACGTTTCTAATTTCTTATAAAATTTATTGAATAATGTTTGTTTCGTTAAAACATTTCACTATCTTTGCAACCCATTTTACGTCATGTACGCAATAGTAGAAATAGCAGGAAGACAATATAAGGTTTCGGAAAATACCTTTCTTATTGTAAATCGTTTAGACGCCGAAACAGGTTCAAAAGTTGAATTTGACAATGTTTTGTTTATCGGTGGAGACAAAATTAAAGTTGGTGCTCCAACAGTTTCAGGTGCAAAAGTTACATGCACTGTAGCTGAACACGGCAAAGGCGATAAAGTTATCGTTTTCAAAAAGAAAAGAAGAAAAGGATATACCGTGAAGAATGGTTTTAGACATTCTCACACTTGTTTGAAAATTGAAAGTATCACCGCTTAATCCATTAATTTAGAATAATATGGCACATAAAAAAGGTGCGGGTAGCACCAAAAACGGAAGAGAATCTCACAGTAAACGTCTTGGCGTGAAAATTTTTGGTGGACAAATTGTTCAAGCTGGAAATATCATTGTACGTCAAAGAGGAACCAAGCATCACCCAGAAGTAAATGTTGGTATTGGAAAAGACCATACCTTGTTTGCTTTGTCGAATGGTGTTGTGAAATTCAGAAAAGGTAAAGACGGAAGAAGTTTTGTTTCTGTAGTTACCCCACAAGCCCAAGCTTAAAAAACAATTAAATTTTGAATATAGGGCGGTATTTTTATCGCCCTTTTTTATTATAAACCTACAATGAACAACCAACATACAAAATTCCCCTTCGATTCATTAACCGAAATGAATGAAATTGTTTTACCAAACGACACTAATACGCTCAATAATTTAATGGGTGGCAAACTGTTGCATTGGATGGATATATGTGCCGCTATTGCAGCTCAAAAACACAGCAATTCCATTGTTGTGACGGCTTCAGTTGATAGTGTTTCTTTCAAAGAAAGCATTCGTTTGGGTGATGTGGTTACCTTAACCGCATATGTAACAAGGGCATTTAATTCAAGTATGGAGGTTTTTATTGAGGTTTATGCAAACAGCATCCCTCGTGGTGAAAAAATCAAAAGCAATGAGGCATATTACACATTTGTTGCCCTTGATAGTCGTCACAGGCCTGTTAAAGTGCCAGAAATTATCCCCCAAAATGAAGAACAAAAATCTAAATTTGAAGGGGCATTAAGACGTAGGCAAGTTCGATTGATTCTTGCAGGTAAAATGAAACCTGAAGATGCCCAGGAATTGAAAAATTTGTTTGTATAATCGGTTATTTAATGAGTCCGATTTCCGTCAATCTTTGAATTAGGAACTCATTGGCACTGCAATCATCATATTTTTTCGGATGATCTAAATCAATACAATTTTCTAAGCAATCCAACCTAACCTCAGGTCTTGGATGAAGGAAAAATGGGATACTAAAGCGTGGTTCATGCCATTTTGACTTTGGAGGATTCACGACTCTGTGTGTTGTGCTCTTCAACTTATCATTTGTTAATCGCTCCAACATATCACCAACGTTAACCACTATATGGTCTTCTACTTCCGTTACCCCAATATAATTGCCTTGTTTATTTAAAACCTCCAACCCATCGGCACTCGCACCAACCAAAAGGGTAATTAAATTGATGTCTTCATGTTCCCCAGCTCGAATGGCATCTTTAGGATCTGAAGTAATTGGCGGATAATGAATTGCTCTTAATATACTGTTGCCATTCCAAACCTTAAGATCAAAATAATTTTCATCTAAATTCAAGTACAAAGCTATTGCACGCAACATTTCAACCCCTGTTTTTTCAAGAGCTTTATAGATTTTTTCTCCATAAATATTGAAATCAGGAATCTCTTCAACATATTTGTTTTGAGGGAAATTGGGCGCATTGGAATCTGTTGGATCTATATATTGACCAAAATGCCAAAATTCCTTTAAGTCTCCAGCATTGCGATTCTTGGCATGCTCTTTTCCAAATCCAGTGTATCCTCTTTGTCCACCACCATTGGTATCATCGTATTTTAACTTTAGATGTTCTTCTAAATGAAAAAAGTCTTGTACACTTTTATAAAGGGCATTTAAATCATCTTTGGGTATCCCATGATTCCGAATTGCAACAAATCCAATATCTGAATATGCTTGTCCTAAATCAGCAACAAATTTTAATTTTTGTTCGCGGCTACCACTGGTAAAATCAGAAAGGTCGAGTTTTGGAATTGCGTCCATAACGCAAAAATACAATCACGAATTGATATTGTGAAAATTTCAGAAAGAATGTTGTTCTTTTCCTGCACTTTCCTCCAAAATGATATTGATTGAAGTAGGATCAGGTGCATTGTTTGAAATACAAACACTGTTGATGGTATTGAGTTGGCTTAGATATTCTTTCCAAATAGGATTACTATCTAAGTTATTTTCAATAAATAACTTAGTGCTTGAGCTGCATTCGTTGTAATGGTATAAAATGAGATCTTTTTTGGTAATATTTTTCATCATAAGCCTGACGTTAATGTATTTATAACGTCAGACTTTTGAATTTATTTTACTTTCACAGTATTTTTTTGCATCATTTTTCTAAGGTTCAGAATTGCATAGTGCATTCTACCGATGCAAGTATTGATATTTGTGTTTGTGATAACGGCAATTTCCTTGAAACTTAAATCAGCATAATTTCTCAAAACCAATACCTCTCTTTGCTCTTCAGGTAGTTCCCAAATCCATTTTCTAAGCATGGTCATTTCGTCAATATGGATGTGGTGTTCCTCTTGACTTTTCTCAAAAATTCCAATATTGTTGAGAATGTCGTTTCCTTCGCTATCTACAACAATTGGCAATCTTTTCCTTTGACGAATGGAATCAATGCACATGTTGCGAGAGATTCTCATGGCCCATGGTAAAAATTTATCTTCATGATTGTATCTACCGGCCTTGATTGAATGAATGATTTTAATAAATGTTTCCTGGAAGATATCTTCAGCTATGTATCTGTCGCCCACAAGCGCATAGATACTTGAGAATATACGATTTTTATGTCGTTTTAACAAGGTTTCAAATGCACCTTGGTTGCCGTCGATGTAATGCTTAATCAAAACACCGTCTGGAATCATTGCTACTGCCATAATAAATACTCCTCCTTTTAGGTTAAACTTAGTAAATGATAAAAAAGTTTTTAGAGTATTTGTGTAGCGATAGGCGTTTTGTTCTTAGTTTGAAAACGCAATAAAGGCTATATTGTTGTTAAAAACAAATTTTTGACAATAATATTTTGATTTTTTTTGAAATTTATTTTAAACCGTTGATGAAAGATTTGGCATCCATACGCGATTTTCCTTGTAATTGAAGGGTTTTTATCTCTATATAACCGTCTGCACATTTCAGGAATATTTTTTTATTTGCGATAAACATGCTTGAATTGTCGATGGAATGAATTTCTTCTTTGGTAATTTCTGATTCAAAAATTTTCATTTCTCCCCAAATCGTATCGATCCATGCTGCCGGATAGGGCGATAACCCGCGAATTTTATTTTGATTGTAAACGAATCCTTCCGAAGGTTCAATTTTGCAGAAATCTCGATTGAGTTTGGGAGCAATTTTCATCGTTCCATCGTATTTTTGGGGGAAAGTACTTACCGAATGTCCTTCTTTTTTAATCTTTAATAAAGAATGAATCATCAATTCCGCACCAACAACCATCAATTTATCATGCAAAGTTCCTCCGGTTTCTTGAGGGGTTATTTCAACCTCAAGTTGATCAATCAAATCACCCGTATCAATTTCATGTTTTAGAAAAAATGTGCTCACGCCTGTCTTTGTCTCACCTTGAATAATTGCATGTTGAATAGGGGCAGCACCTCTATAGTTTGGAAGTAAGGAAGCATGTAAGTTGATTGTACCCAACTTTGGCGCCGACCAAACAAGTTGGGGCAACATTCTAAAGGCAATGACAACCCCTAAATCTGCATTTAAATTGTTAAAATCGTTTAGAAATTCAGGATCTTTGAGATTTGTAGGTTGTAAAACAGGAATGTTCAGCTTCTCCGCCATTAATTTGACATCACTTGATTTTAATTGTCTACCTCGTCCAGCCGGTTTATCGGGTGCCGTAATCACGGCAACAACATTCAATCCTTCCTTCACAATTTTTTCAAGTGAATGTGCTGCGAATTCCGGTGTTCCAAAAAAGACAATTCTAATAATCTGCAAATTTACACAAACTTATTTCTGGAAATTTGCGAAAAATGAGAAAACTTTCAGTCATATTTTCTTGTCTATGTAAAGAAACGTGCAATTTTTGAACGAAATTTGTGCTATTCCATGTTTGTAAAAAGACTATTTATCAGCATATTGCTTCTCATTTGTGCCAACTTTACGCTGGCTCAAACTGAAGTTTTTGTTGAAAATAAAGGTCAATTCCCCGCTAAAGTCAAAGCTTTCGCAGCACTGAATATTGGTAATTTATGGGTTTGTGAAGATGGTCTGTGGTTTCATTTTTGGAATACGGATAAAATCATGGAAATTCATGATCGGGCTATAGAGTCATCTACAATTCCATCTCACGCAGTTCAATTTAAATTTCGCGATGCTCAGTTTAAAGACATTGAATTTGGTGGCTCCAAAAGCCAAGATTATTTGAATTTCTTTTTGGGAAAATCTTCAAATCATTGGGCGACCAATATATTCAAGTATTCTAAAATTGTGGTAAATCAAATTTATGAAAATTGCGATTTAGAAATTATTGCCACCCAAAACGGAATAAAATACAATTGGATCTGTAGTCCCTCAAAATTAAAAGAACTAGAGGTTGAAATTAACGGGGCCGAAATTGAGCTGCTAAACTCAACAACGTTGAAATTTAAAACATCAATTGCAAGTTGGGAAGAATCAATTCCTTTAGTTTACGATAAAAATAGCCCTAATCAACCCATTGATTGTAAGTATGTTCTTGAGGGAAATAAAATTAAATATCAAATCAACTCGAATATTAATGGCAGAAAAAAGAAAATAGTCGTAGATCCGATTTTAGTTTTTAGTTCATATAGCGGTTCGCGTGCCGATAATTTTGGTTGCACGGGAACTTTCGATGATTTGGGGAATGGATATTCTGGTGGAACAGTTTTTGCCGCAGGTTTGCCAACAACAACCGGTGCTTTTCAAATTAAATTCGGAGGTGGGAAACCTGAAGATTTAGGATATGGAGGAAGCAGAGATGCTGCAATTTTAAAATTTAACTCTAGTGGCTCAGCTCTTTTGTATTCAACTTATTTGGGTGGATCCGATAATGAACAGCCTCACTCAATGGTGGTGGACTCCTTATTCAATTTATATGTTATGGGAACCACAAAAAGTATTGATTTTCCTATATCTACAAATGCTTTCGATCCAACTCACAACGGTTCATATGATTTTTTTATCACAAAATTCAGTCCTAACGGCACACAAATTCTCGGAAGTACATTTTTTGGAGGCTCAGGTCAAGATGGGGTTGGAGCCGATAGAAGCGTAAATCCGGTTGACGATTATCCATTGATATACAATTATGCAGATGAATTTCGTGGTGAAATTATTACCGATAATCAAAATGTATTTGTTTGTGGTAGCACCTTCTCCGATAATTTTCCCTACAATGGAACTATAAATTTGAGAACTGTTGAGCAAGATGCCGTAGTTTTTAGTCTCAATGCCCAATTGAGTGGTTTAAATTGGTCCCAAATATTAGGTGATAACGATAAATTTTTTGATGCGTATTATGGCTTATCACTCGGAAAAAATAATGATTTATATTGCGCTGGTGGTTCAAATTCTAAATATATTAAGTCAATTTTTGGCACCAATTGGATCAATGCACCTATTGGTGATGTTGACGGAATTTTGGTTCGTTACAACAAGTTCAATGGTTCATTTCTTTCAGGAAAATTCTATGGAACATCAAATTACGAACAGGCATACTTTGTTCAAACAGATTTATCAGGAAATCCATATATTTTCGGTCAAACCGAAGGTAATTTGTCTATCGTGAATTCGCGATTCAGTCAGCCAGGAACAGGTCAATTTATAACCAAGCATAGCCAAGATTTGAGCCTCGTGATGATTCAAACCACCTTTGGCGCTAATGGCAACTTGCCTAATATAAGTCCATCTGCTTTTCTAGTCGACAGATGTGAAAGGATCTTTGTATCTGGTTGGGGTGGAACCACCAACACTGCATTGTATGATGTGAATACGGGTAATCCCAAAATTCATCGCAACAAAGGAAATACAAAGAATTTATCATTAACATCTGATGCCATTCAAAAAACCACTGATGGAAGCGATTTTTATGTGGCAGTATTCTCTAAAAATATGTATGATTTGGCATTTGCTACCTATTTTGGTGGGGTAAGCACAGGTACAAAGAAAGCTGAGGAACATGTTGATGGAGGAACGAGTAGATTTGATAAAAAAGGGATTATTTATCAATCTGTTTGCGCAGGGTGTAGGCAAAATGGATTGTTTCCTACAACTATTGGTGCATATAGTAGAACCATGAACAGTAACAATTGCAACAATGCTCTTTTTAAAATAGATTTTGAAAACCTGAATAAAAAACCGTTTATGAATGATACATTCATTAAAGTTACGGCAACTGAAAATATTGCTTCTATTCACATCGCTTATGATAATGATGTTTTCGATACCGTAAAATTATTGTATAAATGGATCAACAAAGGTGGAATGTTGGGTGCTGATACTGCAATAGTTACCACATACAGTGCCATCAATCATGCTAAACTCAGTCTAAACTGGAAAACTACCTGTAGCAGTTATTCCAAGGATACTGCTAAATTAATTGTAACGGTAATTGACTGTGGATGTCCACAACCAGATACAACCTATACAATCTTGTCTATTTTAGTTGAGGAGCCACCTGTTGTGGTACCTCCAGATGCAATTTGTGTGAGCTTTGACCGACAATCTTCACAAATGAAAATTTCATGGCCACAATCAACCATTCCAACACAATTTTTCAAATACTTTTTGCTCCAAAAAACGAGTCCAACAGGTATCAAAACAATCATAGATACCATCTATAATAATTTGGCATCTAATTATTTAGATGCAAATGTTGTAAATCCTCAAGCAAATAACTATTGCTATGAATTAATTGGAGTCAACGTTTGCGATACCCGGGTTTATTCGACAAATAAATATTGCACTATCAGAGAATTAAACAATTTTATTGAACCAGTAAATATTTTGTATGCAACTGTTTTTGAAGACAAAAGGGTTGATGTTCGATGGGAAATGAGCCAAGAACCAGATTTTAAAGAATTTGAAATTTATAAATATCCTAAAAATGGAAATATTCCAAGTTTACCAAGTTTCGTCACAACCGATACTGCATTCAGTGATTCTAGTTTTAATGTCGATAAAGAGTCGTACTGTTACAGAGTGATGGTGGTTGACAAATGTGGACATATTAGTAAGCTAAGCAATCAAGGATGCAATGTAGTGATTCATGGTAGTGCAGTGGGCGCTCCGAAATACTACTTTAATTTAAACTGGGATGATTACTCTTCTTGGGATTCTGGTGTAGATTATTGGATTTTAGAACGTCAATATGCATCCAATCCATTCAGTGCTGTGTATTCCACAAACCAAAATCGATTTTTTACTGATGTGAATTTGGATTATGACTGGGGTGGTTATTGGTATAGAGCAATTGCACATGAAAAACCTTCAATGAGTAAGCGTAGTATTTCAAAATCTGAGAGTAATTGGATTTACTTATTTCAACCCCCTGAAGTATGGGTTCCAGATGCATTTACTGTTAACGATGATCATCTGAATGAAGTTTGGGGTACTGTTCCAATTTTTGCAAGAAAATACTCCATGAAAGTGTATGATCGATGGGGACAAAAAATTTGGGAATCCTTCGATAAAAAGAAACAATGGGATGGTACCATTGATGGAAAACAAGTTCCGGATGGTGTTTACGCGTGGTTATTAAATTTCGATGGATGGAATGAAAAACAATATCAAAAAACAGGAACAGTTATGATTATACACTAATCTTTTAAGTTGTTCTGCTTCCTAAATATTGAAGTAATTCCTCGAGTAGAGCGCAATCCATTCCATTCTCTTTTAAGATTGAAAGATCTTTTAAAGCTTTATGATTGTACGATTCAATTAAATCCAAACACATTTTATCCAATTCAATTGATTTCCAAAATTCAATGACCAAAGGAGCTTTTTGATGATCGTTTTGTAAAGAAAACAATTCAATATGCTGTTTTGGGAATAAACTCTGAGACTTTAAAAATAACCATGTTTTTTTACCTTGTAAAATATCTCCACCTTGTATTTTACCCGTTGATTCGGAATTTCCAAAAGTATCGAGATAATCATCCATCATTTGAAATGCCATACCCATATTTACGGCAAAATCATACAGAATATTACTGGTTTCAATATCGCAATTTCCAGATAGAGCACCACATTTAAGACTACAACCGAGAAGGACAGCTGTTTTAAATTGAATCATTTTTAAATAATGGTCAATTTCCACCTGTTCCATATTTTCAAAATCCATATCATTCTGCTGTCCTTCACAAACCTCCTTAGAAGTTTGAATGAATGCGTCGATGATATATTTTTTATTTGGGCCTTGATAATTGTGTAACAGTTCGAAAGCCATAATTAACATATTATCACCTGATAGGATAGCAGTGGGCATGTTCCATTTGATATGAACTGTATCATTTCCTCTGCGCAATTCAGCTTTGTCCATAATATCATCATGTACAAGGCTGAAATTGTGAAAAACCTCCATAACATGCCCAATTAGAATCCCATCATTAGGATTTCCATTTACGATTTGATTGCCAATCATGCTGAGCAATGGACGAATTCGTTTCCCACCTAAAGACATGATATAATTCATAGGATCATACAAATTACTTGGCTGTCCATGGAATTGGTTTTCTCCTAAAAATTGATTGTATCTAAGTTGAAGATTTACAATGTTATTCATTATTCGTATAAGATATAGTCTATTGTTCTGGTTAATGGATTTGCTGATTTCACTTTTACTGTGATAATGTCTCCCATATGAAAAGAACGCTTTGTTCTTTTTCCGATGAGTTTTCTTTCATCTTCTACATAGTAGAATTTATCAAATCGAATTTCACCAACTTTAATCAGTCCCTCAGCATGTAAATCCAAAACTGTGGCGTAAATTCCCCATTCCGTAATACCGGTAATTCTTGCGTCAAATATCTGTCCCTCATGTTGTTGCATCATTTCTGCCATTTTATACTTAACAGATGCTCTTTCTGCATCTGCAGCTTTTTGTTCCATGTTAGAAGAATGTTTTGCAAAAGATTCAATCGTTTCTTCTGAGTAGGGCGATTTTTGTTGATTTAAATAATTGAAAAGTAGCCGGTGAGCAAGTAAATCGGGATAACGGCGAATCGGAGAGGTAAAATGGGTATAAAAATCAAAAGCCAATCCGAAATGTGAGGTTTTATATGCCGTGTAAACTGCTTTTGCCATGGTTCTAATGGCCATCTGTTGTAAAACTTCCAATTCAGGTTTATTCTCAGCTCTTTCGAGCAATGAATTGAATGATTTTCTCATAACCCTCTCATTTTCAATTTGAATTGGATATCCCATAACCTTGCAAAACTTTGAAAATTCAATGAGTTTTTGCTGTGGTGGATTATCATGTGTTCTGTAAACAAATGGCAAGTTGGGAACTTTTAATTGATAAACAAACGTGGCAACTTCTTTGTTTGCAAGCAACATGTAAGTCTCAATCAACTTATGCGCATCGAATCTAAGTTTTTCATATACTTCAATCGGTGCACCATTTTTATCTAGTTTAAATCGAAGTTCTTTCGATTCAAATTTCAAAGCTCCATTCGAAAATCTTTCAACTTCATATTTTTTTGCGATGGTGTTGAGTAGTACTAATTCTTCAGAAAATTCACCAGATTGTGCCTCAATCTTTTCTTGAGCCTCTTCATAGGAAAATCTGCGGTTAGAATGGATGATTGTTTTACCAATCCATCTATCAATAATTTGGTATTCTGAGTTTAATGTAAACTCAACAGTAAATGCAAGTCGATCTTCTTTTGGACGCAATGAGCAAAGATTATTACTCAATTTTTCTGGTAGCATCGGAATTGTGCGATCAACCAAATAAACAGATGTAGCACGTTCAAATGCTTCTTTATCTAGCGCTGAATCTTGAATTACATAGTGAGCAACATCCGCAATATGTACACCAATTTTAATGGTGTTGTTTTCACAGAGTTCAATTGAAATGGCATCATCAAAATCCTTTGCATCCACTGGATCAATAGTGAATGTTGTGATATTCCTAAAGTCTCTTCTTTTAGCTATTTCTTTTTCAGGAATTGAATCGGGAATTGCTTCTGATTCTTCCAAAACTTCAACAGGAAAAATGGTTTTAAATCCAAATTCGCCCACAATCGCATGCATTTCAGTATCATTGTTGCCTGGATGTCCAAATGCTTCAATCAGCTTTCCTAAGGGGTATTTTGAATTTGGGGGAAAATCAACAATTTCAACCAATGCTTTTTGTCCATCAAGATCATTCGAAAAATCCCCAATTAATTTAACATCCTTGAATCCCTGGCGAGAGCTCAATAAAAAGGCATTATTCTCAAAAACATCAAGATATCCAACAACTTTTTGAGGGGATCTATGAACAAGTCTAATTCTAACAATATCAATTCGTTTACCTTTTTCTTTGTATTCACATTCTACAATGTCTTCAGGCAAAAGTTGCTTAATGAGAATATTTGGTATGGAATAAGATAATTGATTCTCTAAAACAACGAAATAATCTCCTCGGTTGCTCAAAATAAGCCTGCCAGTGAGCGTTTTTGATGGCCTAATGAAAGCAAATTGTCCCTTGGAAGGCTGAGTGATCAGTTTTTTTTGAGTGAGGGACAGAAGTGCCTGATAAACATCATTTTTATCGATGGATGCATCGTCGGGAATGCGCGAAAATATTCTTTGCGTGTTTAGCGCACCTTTTTTTGTATCTTCTAAAATTGCGAGGGTAATTCTTTCGGTAAAAGAAAGTTTTTGTTTTGTGCTCAATTGGTTTTGATTATTCGTAATAGTTCAAATCTTTGTGAAATGATTCTTCTACATGCAAAGTTCCCCAAATTGCGAGAGATACACAAATAAAACCAATAATTACTGCCGAATAATTTGCTGATTGCAGAGTTGATTCAAAAAATTCAAAGCCGCCCGTGATTAAAATGACACCACCTCTCACAAAATTTGGTACAGTTGCTGAAACTGTGCTTCTAATATTTGTTCCAAATTGTTCACTGGCATTGGTTACAAATAAGGCCCAATATCCGGTTACAGACCCCAATACAACAGCTAAAGATCTGTAATAAGTTGCACTTCCTTGAGGTCCAAATAAATACACGGTCGAAATTACGGCAATCCCAATTAGGTTGAACAGAATGACTTTTCTTCTACTTTTAAAGAGTTGAGAGAGTAAGCCGCTCATTAAATCACCCAACGATAATCCCACATAACTCCATAATACCATTTCCTTGCTCGGAACAATTTTGGCCACTTCAGATGGTAAAAAACGATGTGATAATGCTATTAAAACTCCAACAACAAACCACACTGGCAATCCGATGACAATGCATGCTAAATATTTTTTAAATGTAACCCAATTTTTAAATAAACTTAAAAATTTACCTCTTTTTACATCAGATTTACTCAAATTTTCGAACATGCTACTTTCAAAGGTGCTGGCTCTCAGTGCCAAAAGGACCAATCCGAGACTTCCTCCTACAATGTAAGCAACTTGCCAGTTTGCAATTGGCTTTCCAATTAATCCAGAAATGAACTGTCCAATTACATCTCCATGATTTGAGACAATAAAAGCAACAACTGCACCCAAGGCTCCAAATGTAACGATGATCATGGTACCGATTCCTCTTTTCTTGATAGGCATTAATTCAGCAACCAATGTAATCGCAGCACCCAATTCCCCGGCTAGCCCTAACCCGGCAATAAAACGCCACATTTTGTATGCCCAAAGAGTTTCAACAAAGGCATTGGCAATGTTGGCTAAAGAATAAATGAGTATGCTTCCAAATAAAACAGAAACTCTTCCTTTTTTGTCACCCCAAATGCCCCACAATACACCTCCGAATAACATTCCGGCCATCTGCCAGCGAAATAAAACTGTTTCGTAGGTAGAAAAATCGATATTGAGTGCTTCTAAACTTTCTTTTTTTATGATGTTGAAGAGTATAAGATCATAAATGTCAACAAAATAGCCTAAAGATGCCACAATGATTAACAATACAATATTTTTCTTAGTTTTAATTTCAGATTTCATTTTGATTTGGAGTTATTCAAATAAACACATTATTCTGTGAATCAACAAATAAACATAGATCACGCTTGCAACAATTCAGAAATATATTGACATAATATTTCCAAATATTTTTGGTCGATATCGTCAAAATAATCGAAGTGTTCACTATCTACATCCAATACACCCCAAATGACATTGTTTTTCCATATGGGTACTACAATTTCGCTATTCGATGCACTGCTACACGCAATATGTCCCTCAAAATCGTGAACATTTGATACAACAATAGTTGCTTTTATTTCCCAAGACTTACCGCAGACTCCTTTTCCATAAGGTATTTTTGTACAAGCGGTTGGACCTTGAAAAGGGCCTAGAATCAGTTCGTTTTGTTCTACGCGATAAAAACCAACCCACCACCAATTAAAAAGTTCTTTCAATAAGGCTGCTGCGTTACTTGTGTTTGCAATCCAATCGACTGAAGGGTCTGAAATTCCCTGCCAATACGAAATCATAGTTTGGTATTTCTCTTGCTTTGATAGATGTTCGTGCTTTTTGGGTTCAATGTTTGTCATCTGAATTTTAGTTAATTTGGTTGCAGTTTACAAAAAAACGCCAATAGTTTGGATATTCTGACATAACTTGCAAGTTTATTTGGAAAAGAAAGCGAGATGGAAGTTATAAATTCAAAACAATTTGATGTAGTTTTTACATTTGTGAAACACCAACATTTTGGTGTTTTGATAGAGGCAAATGCAGTTCAGTTGTTAGAGAATGGAAAGCCTTCGCTTACTTATCAGCGAATTAGAGAGAAAAATAGCGACTATTTTAAATTAGACGACAGGCAAAAAGCGGCTGTTCAACTCATCGAAAATTTCGAGGTTGAGGCCCTAATGAAGAAATTTTACACGGGTACTAAAAAACTTAAACCTGCAGATTTTCTCCAAAAACAACTAACCCCCGAAATTTTAAAGCAAATTCGTGCTTTTATCGAACGTCAATTGGTTCAAATTTTGAATATTGTTAAAGACTATCAGTTGTATTGGGGAGGTAAAACTGGTGAACCTATGGGTAGTTTGGTTTCTTTTATCAACGAACCTGCATCGGTCTTGTTTCATTTCAGACGCGATGAAACAGGGATGAATTATTTTGCCACTGTAAAACATCAAGATAGGAAAGTGAACTTTTACAATAATGAAAGTGAACTTTTGGTGAATAAGCCTGCTTGGCTCCTCACAGATAATCAATTGCTCTTTTTTAATGATAGGGTTGACGGACAAAAAATTAAGCCTTTTCTGACAAAAAAGTATATTCATATTGAACCCAATCAGGAATCTGTTTACATGCAGAAATTTGTGCTTCCGCTGCTCGAAAATCACGATGTTTATGCAGTTGGCTTCGATATTGTGACGGAACAATTGGATGTACAACCAGTTTTGAAATTGTCGAAAGTTTGGGATAAAGACAGCCATATTGTTTTGTATTTCAAGTATGGAGACTGGCTATTTCCATACCATGTAAACAAAAGGGTGAATGTTTCACTGGAGGAGAAGAACGGTGAATTTACGTTTCATAGAATTCGTAGATCGTATCAGATTGAAAATGAGAAAATTTCAATTTTAAAGGAACTTGGTTTAGAAGTGAATCAAGGAAGTTTATTTTCTGTCCCTCTGGAAGAAGGGTCTTATTCATTGATTCAATGGCTCAATGAACACCACGAGGAATTACTCCGGAAAGGGTTTAAAATTGAGCAAGATTTCACAGAGGTAAATTATTATCTAGGTAAAATTGAACTAAAAATAAAAGTCAATCAATTTGAAGATTGGTTTGATGTAATGGCCATCGTGAAATTTGGAAATTTTGAAATTCCTTTCAGTCGCTTAAAAAATAATATCCTTCAAAAAAAGAGAGAATTTGTTTTGCCTGATGGTTCAATTGCAATTCTTCCCGATGAGTGGTTTTCAAGGTTTAGTCAAATTGTAAATTTAGCGGAATTTGACGATAAATCCTTGCGTCTAAAAAACATTCATGTTGGTTTGTTAGATGGAATCCAAGATTTAATGGAGGAGGAACTGCCAAAAACAAAATGGAACGAGATTCTAGAAACTGATGAGTTACCGGATTACGAACTTCCAACTGATTTTGTTGCAGATTTGAGGGAGTATCAAAAAGAAGGATACAACTGGATTCGCTTTCTTTTGGATAATAAACTAGGTGCATTACTCGCTGATGATATGGGATTAGGTAAAACAATTCAAACTTTGGCGGTCATTCAATCCTTATCAAATCATCAATATCAACCCAACGCAGTTCATCATAAATTGAGTCAACTAGAAATTGATGGAATATTACACGGCACAGTAGTGATGCCTGCTAATCAATTTTACCATGGACCAACGCTTGTAATTTGTCCAAAATCATTGTTATACAATTGGAAGGCAGAAGCGAATAAATTTTGCCCAACCATGAAAGTGTTGAAATACAATGGCATCCACAGACATAAAATTATTCCAGAGTTTTCTGAGGTAGATGTGGTGATTATGAGTTATGGAACAATGAGAAACGATATCGAAATTTTGAAATGCTTTGAATATCGTTGTGTTGTATTAGATGAAAGTCAAGCCATTAAAAATCCTAGTTCTCTCACTGCAAGGAACCTATTGAAGCTCAACGCTAGGAATAGAATTGCACTCACAGGTACTCCCATTGAAAATACTTTATTGGATATTTGGAGTCAAATGAATTTCCTGAATCCTGGTTTGCTTGGAAGTTATACCTTCTTTGAGAATCAATTTATCAAGCCAATAGAAAAATCTTCAAATGTTCACAAAACAGAAGAGCTAAGAAAATTCATTGATCCATTTGTATTGCGAAGGACAAAAGGCCAGGTGGTGAAAGAATTACCGCCGAAAATTGAGAAAATTCACTATTGTGAAATGAGTCCTGAGCAAGAAGAATTGTATGAAAAAACTAAATCGCAATATCGCAATGAAATACTGAATCATGTGAATCAAGTAGGTATTAGTAAGTCGAGATTGAAAATTTTTAATGGGTTGATGCATCTGCGTCAACTCGCCTTGAATCCCTCATTAAAAGAAGAAAATTATGAGGGAGGAAGCGGTAAAGACGATGAGATTTCTCGCATGTTGGTTAGAGCAATCGAAAATGGTCATAAAATATTGTTGTTTTCGCAGTTTGTGGGCTACTTGAAAAACATTGCTCAGTTATTAAAAGAGTCAAAAATTAAATATTGTTACCTTGATGGTTCGATGGATGAAAAAGAAAGAGCCCAACAAATTGATTTATTTCAAAATACACCAGAAATCAAAGTTTTTCTGTTGAGTTTGAGGGCGGGGAATAGCGGTTTGAATTTAACTGCTGCTGATTATGTGTTTCTTGCCGATCCATGGTGGAATCCGTTTACCATGAAACAAGCAGAAGATAGAGCTCATAGAATTGGACAAAATAAAACGGTGATGAGTTATAAATTCATTACTAAAAATACTATTGAAGAGAAAATTCTTGCATTACAACTCAAGAAAACCAAACTTGCAGAGAGTATTATTCCAGATGAGGATGTACTCATTACAAATTTGAATATTGAAGAATTAGAAGAATTATTAAATTAAGATGTTTGGATTATCTGACAATACTGCTTGGATGAAACTGTTTAAAGACAGTCATCAAATCAATGGATTAAAAAGGATCCAAAATTTATTGAATCAAAAAGTAAAAAATGGCGAGTTGTTTTTTCCTCCGCAGCATTTAATTTTAAATGCATTTGAAAAAACAGATTTCGACAATGTGAAAATTGTAATTATTGGTCAAGATCCTTATCATGGTGTAGGTGAAGCAAATGGACTTGCTTTTTCGGTAAACGACGGAGTGAAAATTCCTCCTTCATTGAAAAATATATTCAAAGAAATTGAAACAGAATTTGACTGTACCCCAATAAATTCGGGCAATTTAACTTCATGGGCTGAACAAGGCGTATTTCTGTTAAATACAATTCTCACTGTGGAAAAAAACAAGCCTTTGTCGCACCAAGGAATAGGTTGGCAGGCTTTTACAAGCTTTTGTGTGGCCAAAATTTCTGAAAAACATGAAAAAATAATATTCTTTTTGTGGGGAAGTAATGCCATCCAAATGACACAGTTTATTGACGAAACAAAGCATATAGTTTTGACCTCTGTGCATCCAAGTCCTTTGTCGGCACACAAAGGTTTTTTTGGAAATAATCATTTTAAAAAAGCAAACAAATTACTGCGTAAAATGGGTAAAGAACCTATCAATTGGACGCTTTCTCAAGTGTGAATATGTTTCTTGATTTGGAAACGAGTAATTTTATAGTTTTGAAAAGTGGAAATGCCAATTTCAATTAAAGACGCAACGATTTACCAAGGCAAAATCCCTGTGCTACAGTCAATTTCTTTGGATGTACACGAAGGAGAGTTTGTTTATTTGGTAGGCAAAACGGGTTCAGGAAAATCTTCGTTACTGAAAACACTTTATGGAGAAATTCCATTAAATGAAGGTTCAGCCACCATTTCTGAATTTAATTTAAATGGTTTAAAACAAACCCAAATACCATTTTTAAGAAGAAAGTTGGGTATCATCTTTCAAGATTTTCAATTGCTGTCAGATAGAACTGCACTCGATAATTTGCTGTTTGTACTCAAAGCCACCGGTTGGAAAAATAAATTTGAGATGAAGGAAAGAGCGATGGAAGTTTTGGAGAAGGTAGGGTTGCAAACAAAATATTACAAATTCCCAAATGAACTGAGCGGCGGTGAACAACAACGCCTGGTAATTGCGAGATCATTGCTCAATAATCCAAAGGTAGTATTGGCCGATGAACCCACTGGGAATTTAGATCCAGAAATTTCAGATGATGTGATGTATTTACTCCAGAAAATTTGCTCTGAAGGAACATCCGTAATTATGGCTACTCATGATTACAGATTGATTCAAAAATTTGGAGGTACAATTTATCAAGTTAAAGATCAAAAATTAACCCGAATTACGGATTTTGCTGATTTGAATTGGTAATTTTAAATTGTCTCAAATAAAAGTTTTTGCTCACCTTCGTATGATTTATTGCTTCAATAATTTTTGCCTTTTTTTGATCTTTTTTTAGTATTGTCTTTCTGTTCAAAGTTTCATCATTATTGAGTTCATCGGTTAAATACCATGAATATTTATTCGCATTTATTGAGAACTCCTTTGGATTGATGATTTTATACTTAGTTTTCGTTTTTCTAACCAATTGGTTGTATTCACTAAAATTTTCAAATAAAACGTTGTTGGAAGTGATGATCATTCCCTGATCGGAAACCAATCTCCGTTTTTCTACAATGGAATCAATTTCGTTCATTTTCTCCCTTAACCGGTTGAAATCATAAAAACTATATGGAATTAAATAAAATCCAAGATTCCAAAAGCAAAAAAATATGCCGATGTAATGAATTCCTTTTAATGAGAATTGGCTAATGGACTGATATTGCCATAAGATCAGTAAAAATGGAAGCATGACCATGAATTCAGCGTTTCCAACTGAATAAAACGCAAAGAGTAAATGCATACTGAAAGCTGCAAAAAAAACATTCCTAAATTGAATTGTATTCAATTTAAACTTTGAACAAATTTGAGAGATGAATACAATGATTGATCGAATTTTAATCAACCCCAAAACAATACACACACTAACAAAAACCAAACTGACAATCCTAGTTTCAACTGAGAATAAAATTGGTTTCATGTCTCCATGAAATTGCAAAAATGTCCTTACAAAACTGATCGGTGTCATGATGAAATTCATTAAGCCCGGGGTTGTTTCTACTAAACCTTCCGAAACATCGTTGAAAGGCAATAGATACCAAGTTTTATGATAGAAAAACGCATAGCCGATATAAAAAAGGACAATAAATCCTATACTCATAATCAAATATTTCCATTTTGGTTTTTCGTTGTTTTGAGGGACAAAAAAGGCCAATAACCAAAATACATGAATCTGGTGGAACAATACTGCAATTGATAGTAATGTATATCCCAATCCCCATTTTTTTTGTAAACAAGCGTATGTCCCGCAAAGACTAAAAAACAAAGGAATGATATAGGTTTCGTTTTCACCCGAATATCTGATAAAACCAAAGGTAAATGAAACCAAAAAGAGAAGCCAAAAATTCATTTGATGGTATTCACTTAATTGATTTAAAATCAGATAGAAAATATAAAGTACAAGACCTGAAAAAAGTAAATTGATGCTTGAAAATAGCAAAATTGGTTCAATGGAGAGCTGACATATTTGAGAAACTTTTAAAATGAAAAACATAAATGGTTTGTAGAGGATATGATGTGGTGAAAAGAAATCACCTTTTAAAATCTCACAAGCATACCCCCAGCCATCTCCAGTGTGTTGCATAGGCATGAAAAACATGCGAATGACCAAATAAAGACAAATAAATATGAATGGGACTCTTCTCATACACGAACAAAAGTAATGAATTTAAATAGCATTGATTTTGCGAAATTTGCAAATCTTTTGTACGAAATTATTTTGGTTTTCAATGCACATACATGGAGTAAGGCATATCTTTGCAAAGTGGATCAACATCTCAATCACCCAGTCTTTCACTTAATGTCAGATATAGCCGATCAAATGGGCTACGAGGCATTTGTTGTTGGAGGTTTTGTGAGGGATATTTTTCTAAAAAGAGAGAACAAAGACATTGATATTGTGGTCATTGGCTCTGGTGTAGAATTTGCTCAAAACTTTTATGCGGAGTTAAAGGGAGATAAAAATATCAGTGTGTTCAAGAATTTTGGAACTGCTCAAATCAAATACAAAGATTTTGTAATTGAAATTATTGGTGCGCGAAAAGAAAGTTACCGAAAAGACTCAAGAAAACCGATTGTAGAGGATGGAAATTTGGTTGATGACCAAAATAGACGTGATTTTACCATCAATTCTCTTTATTTGTGTCTTAATAAAATCAATTTTGGACAACTTTACGACCCCTTTAATGGCATACAAGCGATTCAAGATAGAGTTATCAAAACACCCAATGATCCTGATATTACGTTTAGTGATGATCCTTTAAGAATGCTCAGAGCGATACGTTTTTCTGCTCGCTTAGGCTTTAAAATTGATTTAGAAACGTATGACTCTATTTGTAAAAATGCCCATCGATTAGAGATAGTTTCACAAGAAAGGATAACCGACGAGGTAAATGCAATGATTTTAGGGGATAAACCGAGTATTGCCTTCGATTTAATGTTTAAAACTGGATTGTTGGTTCAGTTTTTTCCAGAATTGGTTGCAATGCACGGAATTGAAGTCCGACAAGGAAAAGCCCACAAAGATAATTTTTATCATACTTTGCAGGTTTTGGATCAAACATGTGAGCTTTCAGAAAATTTATGGCTAAGATGGGCAGCAATTTTGCACGATATTGCGAAACCTGCAACAAAAAGATTCGATAATAAAGTAGGGTGGACATTTCACGGTCATGAAGACAAGGGTTCGAGAATGGTAAAAGGCATATTTAAAAGATTGCGATTGCCCTTGGATGAAAAAATGCGTTATGTTGAAAAGTTGGTCTTGATGCATCTAAGACCAATTGTTTTGTCGAAAGAAATTGTTACAGACAGTGCGGTTCGGCGTTTAATTTTTGAAGCTGGTGATGACATTCAAGACTTAATGAAGCTATGTAAAGCCGATATCACGAGCAAAAACGAGCTCAAAGTTGCCAAGCATATCAAAAATTTGGACTTGGTTTTACAGAAAATAGAAGATGTTTTGGCCAAAGATGAACTCAGAAACTGGCAGCCCGTTTTTACTGGTAATCATATCATGGAACTTTTTCGCATTCAAAATCCAAAACATATTGGCATGATCAAAGACGCAGTCAGAGAGGCTATATTAGATGGTATCATTCAAAATGAAATAGATGCATCAATTCAATTTGCAAAAAAATACGCCGATGAAATCGGCGTATCTCTAAAATAATATATATTTTAGTTATTCATTTGGTTTCGAAATTACTGCGTTTTTGTCCAGATTGCGGTTCTACCCATCATTGAAATTCCAACATACCCTCTTACATTTAGCTTGTCGCCTTTTTTTGTAATTTCACAACTGTACGTTTTTCCATTTTTAGGATCGTAAATTGTTCCACCGTTCCATTCTTTGTCATCTACATCAAAAGTAAAGTTATTCAAAATAATTAATCCGTTTATTTCTTTCGATCTTTTGGCTACATCGGGGTTCTGATCGTCAAGTTTTGGTTTGCCATTTTTCAAAGGCTCGCTTAACCAAATAATTTTGCCATAATACTTACCTTTAAATTTACCGTTATCGGCTTTGAAAATGTGAATTTTAGCGGTTCCCTCTTGGTTCAACCAATCGCCAAGGATTTCATCAGCATTTTGGGCATTCACATTTGTTGCGAATGAAAACATGAATGAAAGTAAGGTGGTGTAGATGAATGATTTCATATGATTTATCTATTATTTGTGCAATTAATCGAAACTTTCTCAAAAAACAAATCAACAAAACATAAAACAACCAATTTTTTTTGGCAATTTTGCAGTAACTATGTTATTAATCTCAAACATCAGACAAAATAAGGATGAAATAATTTCTCGTCTCGCAATTCGTGGAATCGATGCTGAAGCCATTATTCATGAAATTTTGAGCCTCGATGAACAAGCGAGACAAGCGAGAACCAAAATGGAACAAAATCAGGCCCAGGGAAATCAATTGTCGGCTCAAGTTGGGTCTTTATTCAAAGAAGGGAAAAAGGAAGAAGCCGAATCCATTCGTGTTGAATCTGTTCGTTTAAAAGAAGAGTTAAAAGCATTGGAAAAAGAGGTTGAAGAGAAGGAAGAAGCGCTTAAAAACTTAATTATTACGCTTCCCAATACCCCCAACGTAAGTGTCCCTCATGGAAAAGACGCAGAAGATAATTTTGTCGTTTTAGAACATGGTACCAAAGTAAATTTGCCTGAAGGAGCGCTTCCACATTGGGAACTTGCGAGCAAATACGATATTATCGATTTTGAACTTGGTGTAAAAATCACGGGTGCAGGTTTTCCTGTTTATAAAGGCAAAGGGGCAATTTTTCAACGCGCTTTGATTCAATTTTTCTTGAACGAAGCTGGTGCAAAAGGATACATAGAAATTCAACCGCCATTAATGGTGAATTCCGATAGCGGTTATGGTACCGGGCAATTGCCTGATAAGGAAGGACAAATGTATCACAGTACGGTAGATGATTTGTACTTGATTCCAACAGCCGAGGTTCCTGTGACCAACATTTATAGAAATGTGATGTTAAACGAATCGCAACTTCCGGTGAAAAATTGTGCTTACACACCATGTTTTAGACGAGAAGCAGGAAGTTATGGGGCTCATGTTAGAGGTTTAAATCGTTTGCATCAATTTGATAAAGTGGAAATCGTTCAAATTGTAAAGCCAGAAAATAGCTATAATGTGCTTGAAGATATGTCTCAATATGTTCAAAGTTTGTTGCAGAAATTAGGACTACATTACCGCGTTTTGCTATTGTGTGGTGGTGATATGGGGTTCACTAGTGCAAAAACCTACGATATGGAAGTTTGGTCTCCAGCTCAGGAGAAATGGTTAGAATGTAGTTCAGTGAGTAATTTTGAGACGTTTCAAACGAACCGCTTGAAATGTAGATATAAGAATTCAGATGGGAAATCTGAACTTGCACACAGTTTGAATGGCAGTGCATTGGCATTACCTCGAATTGTAGCTGCACTTTTGGAAGCAAATCAAACCCCTGAAGGTATCGTTGTTCCGGAGGTGTTGCGAAAATATACTGGGTTTGATATGATCAATTAATCATGGAAAAACCAATTTACGTTCCAGATACTTTTGATTGGGATAGGGATATTTCAATTGAAGAATTGCTTCAAAATGTGATAGCGATCAAAGAATTTCCCAATCAATTAGCTAAAGTGTTATCTTCTATGAAAGAAGAAGATTTGATAAAGACTTATAGGGAAGGGTCTTGGAATATTCGTCAAATTATTCACCATTTAGCTGATTCACACATGGTTGCATTTATTAGAACCAAGCATGTGGTGTCACAGGATGTTCAAGAAATTCATCCATATGATGAAAATATGTGGTCGGAACAAGTTGATTATCATTTTCATCATGAAGCAAGTTTTATGATTTTATTAGGTGTTCATCAAAGATGGAGCTTATTCTTACTGGAATGCCTGAAAAATCCCACTGAACATCTCGCAAAATCCGTTTATCATACTGGCTCTAAGCGACATTTATCCTTAAGTCAATTAATAGCGCTATATGCCTGGCACGGACCGCATCACTTAAACCAAATTATTTTTGCGTTAAACAATCCCTCATGAAAATTTTTGAAAATATATTACAAACCATAGGAAATACTCCTTTGGTAAAGATAAACAACATTACAAAAGAAATGCCTTGTACCGTTTTGGCCAAGGTAGAAACTACAAATCCAGGAAATTCAATCAAAGATAGAATGGCACTCAAAATGATTGAAGATGCCGAAAAATCTGGAGCATTGAAGCCTGGTGGAACCATCATTGAAGGTACCAGTGGAAATACGGGAATGGGACTTGCAATTGCTGCTGTGATTAAGGGTTACAAGTGTATTTTTACCACAACTGACAAACAAAGTAAGGAAAAAGTAGATGCCTTGAAGGCGTTTGGTGCTGAGGTTATTGTTTGTCCGACCGATGTTGAACCTGAAGATCCTAGAAGTTATTACTCAGTGAGTTCTCGATTGGCTGCTGAGATTCCAAATGCTTGGAAACCAAATCAATACGATAATTTGTCTAATTCACAGGCCCATTACGAGCAAACAGGTCCAGAAATTTGGGATCAAACTGAAGGTAAAATCACCCATTTGGTTGTTGGTGTTGGAACTGGTGGCACAATTTCAGGAACTGCTCGTTTTTTAAAGGAGAAAAACCCAAATATTCAAGTTTTCGGGATTGATACCTACGGGTCGGTTTTTAAAAAATATAAGGAAACGGGTGAATTTGATAAAAACGAAATTTATCCGTATATTACTGAAGGTATTGGTGAAGATTTTTTACCTCAAAATGTTGATTTTTCATTAATCGACAAGTTTGAAAAAGTAACAGATAAAGATGCGGCTGTTATGACAAGAAGAATTCCAAGAGAGGAAGGGATTTTTGCAGGAAACAGTGCAGGAAGCGCAATGGCAGGTTTGCTACAACTCAAAAACGAATTCAAATCAGGAGATGTAGTTGTGGTGATTTTCCACGATCACGGCACCCGTTATTTGGGTAAAATGTTCAATGAAGATTGGATGCGTGACAGAGGTTTTTTGCCTGCAAATGCAACAAAAACAGCACTGGATTTAGTTCAAAATCATTTGAATCAACCATTGGTTCATTGCAAATTCAATGATACTTGTGATGTGGTTTTCAAGAAAATGCAAAAATTTGGTATTTCTCAAATTCCTGTTTTAGGAAATGAGGGACAATTTGTTGGTAGCATAGAAGATAGCCATTTGTATTCTGAATTATTGAAAGACAATGCAATGATGCAGAAAGAGGTGAGTGCACTGATGCAAAAACCATATCCAATTGTGGCTTTTTCTGAATCGATCGAAAAAATTTCTTCGATGATTGACAAGCAAAATAGTGCAGTACTCATGATGGATATGGGTGGAAATTGGCATATCATAACCAAACAGGATGTGATTCGTGCAATTGCAGAAAAAAACTAAACCATGGCGATTAAAATTAAAACACCCGAACAAATTGAAGGAATTCGTAAGAGTTCTCATCTGGCTGCTGAAACCCTTAAATACATGGAGCAATTTATCAAACCGGGTGTAAAAACCATTGAACTTGATAGAATTTGCGAAGAATTCGTGAGAAGCAAAGGTGCAGTTCCAGCTACCAAAGGTTATAGAGGCTTCAAACATTCTTGCTGTATCTCTCCCAATGATGTAATTTGTCATGGAGTTCCGAACGAAACCGAATTGGTGCACGGCGATATTGTGAATATAGATGTTACAACCATTTTAGATGGCTATTTTGGCGACACTTGCAAAATGTACTATGTAGGCGAACCGAGTGATTATTCTAGGAAACTTGTTGATACCACGAAGGAATGTTTAAGAATTGGTTTGGAACAGTGTTTCCCTGGAAACCATTTAAACAATATTGGATATCACATTGCTGAACATGCTCACAAACACGGATATAGTGTGGTGTACGAATTTTGTGGTCATGGGGTAGGGATCAAATTTCATGAAGAACCAGATGTATCGCATATTGCCGATAAAAATACAGGTCCTATACTCAAACCCGGAATGATATTCACCATTGAACCAATGATCAATGCTGGTAAAGCCCGTTGTAAAATTGATCGAAAAGATGGTTGGACAGCTAGAACCATCGATGGGAAATTGAGTGCTCAATTTGAACATACTGTACTCATCACCGATACAGGATTTGAGGCATTGACAGACGTTTACGGAGACTTTTGATATGAAGATTCATGTTGTTCACTCTGGAAATTTTAAATTAGACGGAGGCGCAATGTTTGGGGTTGTTCCAAAGACCATTTGGAATAAATTAAATCCTGCCGATGATTCTAACTTGTGTAATTGGGCTATGCGCTGCTTGTTGGTAGAGGTTGGTGATCGAAAAATATTGATTGATGCAGGTATTGGAAACAAACAATCAGAAAAGTTCTTTTCTCATTATCACCTGAATGGAGATTATTCTTTAGAGGCTTCATTGGGTCAATTGGGACTGAATCCATCGGACATTACCGATGTGTTATTGACGCACTTGCATTTTGATCATTGCGGTGGAGTTGTGAAATCCAATGAAGATGGATTTCTTGAGCTTGCCTTTCCCAATGCCATGTGTCACTTGACAGAATCTCATTGGAATCACGCAAATAACCCAAATCCACGCGAAAAAGCTTCCTTTTTAAAAGAAAATTTTGAGTTGATACACTCAGCTGGAAAGCTCAATTTTGTCAACGATGGCGATTTTCTGGCGGATGTCATTGAAATTAAAGTTTTCAACGGACATACAATCGGAATGATTGCTCCAGTCGTTCATACTTTGGAGGGACAAAAAATCATGTATTGTGCTGATTTATATCCTTCTGCGGCGCATATTCCGGCGAACTATGTTATGTCGTACGACATACAACCTTTGGTTACAATGGAAGAACGTAGTAAAATCAATCAATGGGCATTTGAAAACAACGTCATTTTCCTCTACGAACACGATTTAACTGTAGAATCTTCTTTAGTTGGTAAAAACGAAAAAGGTCAGTTTTTTGCAGAAAATCCGGGATTGTTAAGTTTAAAGTTGAAATAGTTTAGGGTTAAAAGTTTGTCATTGCCTGATTTAAGCGAAACAGGTTCATGAATTTTTACCTATCTAACACTGAATTTAATTGACAAATAAAATAATTCCTACAATCCTAAAATCTCATAATCCTGTAATCTTTTAATCTTTTAATCTCCATTTATTGCTGCAAAAATTTTGCATCAAATTCATCGGCTGACAATCCAGTAATACCCTCGTAAATGATGCGTATCGATTCGAGGCTCGCTGATTGCTCTTGCTGTGTTTTAGCCTGATTCAACATATAAGCTTGATACCACTGTTTGAAATTTAATTCGTCTTTTTTTGCCTGATAATATTGTGCACCAATGGCATATGAACGGCTATCAAGAGGACTTAATTCAACGGCTTTATTCACAGCGGTCATAGTGTTATCATCATTTTTCGACAACAAACTCTGAGCTTTCATGATATATCCCTCAGAATCTGCCGGACGTGCATCTAAATACTGGTTCATTACTTTTACCGCCTCATCATATTTCTTTTGATTCATGTAGAATTGATGTAAAGCAAACAAACCTTTGCTGTATTCCGGATAAGTTTCAATACTTTTTTTACCGCACAGAATTGCCGAATCTAAGTTGCCCATATTCGCATAGGCAGTGGCCATATAAAACCATGATTCTGATGAAATTGGATCAATTGTTAAATAAGTTTTTAATTTCTCAACTCCCAATCTGAAATTTCCTTCTTTTTCAATGGCTTTGATGCCTTCGAAATTTGCCATACTTGGCCTTTGAATCACACAGCCAACAGGTTTTCCGTTCACCATTGGAGAGAAAACAGTTCCTTTTGGAGGGAATTCCCCAGATTTAAGTCTACCTTGATCAAAATAAGCATTGTAAAATATGGCATAGTCCCACATTTTAGATCCGCGGTCGTCGAATCTTGTGTATCCAACATGCACGTTTTTGTCGTTACGGCAGTAATATTTTACCTGGTCCATACCGTATGTCAACACCTCAAATTTCTTGTTTGGATTTCTACGGGCAACATTTTCTAAAAACCATTCAGAACTTTTCCTAAGTCCCGCCAAATAATAATCCATTTCATATTGGCCATAAGCGCCTTCAGTATTTCCAACAGTTTCATTGAAGTAGATGTAACTCAATGTAGTGTTTGCCATAATGAATTTTGCAGGTAAAACGGCCATTAAAAGGGCCAAAACTGCAGTAACTGGAAATTTTAAACGAATTATTTTTTGCAATTTTGCGTATCCAACTACACCAACTACTACAAAACACGGAATGGTAAACAAAATCTGACGAAGTCCGCCATACACTTGTGAGTGATTGATAAAAATATAGAATATTGGGAAAACTGCAGCAAAAATCATTAAAAATTCTTCGAGGGTAAATTCTTTGCGTTTGATGATACTGGTAATCACAAAAAGGGCCAATCCAAACAAACTCACCAAAGGAAGGGTGATCCAAACGTATTTAGTTAGGTAGTAGGATGGAAGCATGTCTGAGTCGTACATTTTGCCTTCAAACAACTGTCTGATGCTACCAGCGTAATTGGTGAAAGATTTCAAAGCAAGAAATGGATTCGTGAAAGGCTGATCCCAACCGTATGGCCAAAAATAAATACCGAGTAAATAACTTCCCAAAGCCAACCCCGAAATCCATAAAAACCATTTTCCGAAGTTTTTCCATCTCAATTTAATAAATTGCTGAATGCCGATAGATTCAATGAATTTAAGACCTGCGTGCATAATGAATATGGCAATGGATAACAACCCACCAATACGAATACTAATACCCAAAGCTGTACCTACCAACAATCCTAAAACGGTAGACCACCTCAAGTTCGGGAAATTAGCGAATAATTTGATGGCGTAATAAATCGACATTACATATCCCAAAGCGAAAGGAACGTCTTTCGGGTTATTGAGTGATTCGCCGAGCAAACGCGGGGTTAAAAGCAATAAAACAAGTCCTACACAAGCCCAAAACCAACTTCCTTTGGTGAGTCGTCGAACAATGAGTGCTCCATAAAACATGATGAAAAATCCGAAAATTGCATTCCAAAAATGGCGGAAATTCATGTAATCATCCACCCCCATAAAATGTGCCAAAATGGTTGTAAAAGTATCGAAGCTTGATCCGTATAGGTGCATGACTTTTTCTGGATCTACCAAAGTGGCAGTATTTACACCTTCATTTTGATATGCAGCCGCTAAAGTTTTCATTTTTTGACCTTTCAATAAATTGGTATCAATTGGAATTGATTGTCCAACCTTATCTAGGTAGTAATTGGCTGTCAGTTTTGAATATTCATATTGTGTGAATTCGTCACCGGAAATTCCGGCTTGCTTACTCATATTGGTCATCAAAAACAATCCGAGGATTGAGATGATCAGAAAAGTAGTTTTAGAGAGGTTTGAGAACGACTTAAAATAAAAATTAACCAAAGTATTCAACTTCGCTTTCACGTCATCCATCATTTTTGCTTTTGGAGCAACTTGTGTATCCAATTGTAAAATGGTTTCTTTTAAACACGATTTTTCAGCCAAATAACATACTTCTTTTTCATTCTGAGGGACATAAGATTGATCCAAAATGCGGTGGAGTGCTTCTTTATCTGCAATGATGAAATTAGATAAATCGTGGGTGGCATTTGCTCCAAAGATCATGTCCCTCCAAAATTTACTTTTTAAATAACTTGAAGCAACAAAATAACTTCCTTTTTTAATCTCTGTTGGCAGCAAACCAATTGCTTTTGAAAGTTGATTTGATTTTACCGAATTTTGATTGTAGGCAAGCACAAACAAATCTGTTTCTTGAGCGATTAAATCTTGCAACATTTCGCTTCCGAATTTTTGAGAGGTGAAAGCGATTTGTGAATTTGATTCATTTGTTGGAGTTTGACTTTGGGTGAAAAAACCCATTGAAAATGTCAATTTACTTACAGATGAACGATTTTCTACAGAATTTTGTGTCTTCTTTGCCATAATTTAACAGCAAACATAAGAAATCTTCGCTTATTGGATAATATTCTTTTTAATTTGCAAAACAATTATGATCAAAGTAGGAATTATTGGATTGGGGTATTGGGGACCAAATTTGGTGAGAAACTTTCAATCGGTAAAAAGCGTTGAAGTTAAATCTGTAGCAGATTTTGACGACCAAAGATTAAACAAAATTCATCAAATTTACCCACAAATTCAGTTGTTCAAAGATGCTGAAGAAATCTTCAACGATCCTGAAATTGACGCAGTTGTTTTGGCTACGCCAATCAACACGCATTATAACTTGGCAAAAAAAGCCTTAGAAAAGAACAAACATGTTTTGGTGGAGAAGCCGTTGGCAACAAGTAGGGCCGAAGTACTTGAATTGATGGATATTGCAGGTTCAAGGGATTTGAGTTTGATGGTAGATCATACATTTTTGTATACGGGAGCAGTTCAAAAAATTAAAGAGGTTATCGATAGTGGCGAATTGGGTAAGCTGCAATATTTTGATAGCACAAGAATCAATCTTGGATTGTTTAATCCTAATTGGAGTGTTATTTGGGATTTGGCGGTTCACGATTTGTCGATTTTTGATTACATTTCTGGTGGGAAAAAACCGGTTGCGGTAAGTGCTACAGGTGTTTCACACACCAAAATGGGGATCGAGAATTTGGCTTACATTTCATTGTTTTTTGAGGACGATACTTTTGCTCACATTACTTCGAGTTGGATAAGCCCCGTGAAAATCAGAAAAACGCTGATTGGGGGTTCAAACAAAATGGTGATTTACGATGATGTTGAGCCAACCGAGAAGATTAAAATTTACGACAGTGGATTTTCAGTAAGCAGTCCGGAAGACGTCCATAAATGGTTGATTGACTATAGATTTGGAGATATTTACATACCGAAGTTGCCACAAATGGAGGCATTGAAGGGTGTTGCAGAAGATTTTATTGCATCAATTGTAGACAAGAAGCAGCCACTTGCAAGTTCGGAGAGTGGTTTGAATGTTGTGACAATTTTGGAAGCTGCTCAAAAAAGCTTAGTTCATCGTGGTCAAACGATTGAATTGTGAAAAATGCAAATAATTCATTAGGAATTATTCACTTTATTGTCTAAATTTGCGCACTTTCAAAGGAGGAACCCTTAAATTGACAAACGAAAAAAACGAAAACAACATTGAAGAAACACAAGCAGTTTCTGAAGTAGCGGCTAAAACAAAAGCTACTCCCAAAGCTGCAGCCCACGATGATTTCGATTGGGATGCAGATGATGCAGGATTTCAATCTTACTCAAAAGAAGAGAGAAACAAATTAGAAGATTCTTATTCTAAAACTTTCAGTCCAGTTGTTGAAAAACAAGTGGTAAAAGGTAAAGTGGTTGCAATTAACGACAAAGACGTAGTTGTAAACATTGGATTCAAAAGTGACGGATTGGTGCCACGCCAAGAGTTCAGAGACAGACCAGAATTGGCTGTTGGAGACGAGGTTGAGGTATTTGTAGACGTTGCAGAAGACAGAATGGGTCAGTTGATCCTTAGCAGAAGAAAAGCATTGCAAGAAACTGCATGGGAAAAGATTGTTGAAGCACACGAAAAAGACATTGTTGTTACAGGTTATGTTCGTTCAAGAACTAAAGGTGGTTTGGTTGTGGATGTATTTAGCATCGACACGTTCTTACCTGGTTCACAAATTGATACTAAGCCGGTAAGAGATTACGATCAATACGTTGGTAAAAACATGGATTTCAAAATTGTGAAAATCAATGATGTTTACAAAAACGTAGTTGTATCTCACAAAGCATTGATCGAAGATGATATTGAGGCTCAAAAATCTGAAATTTTGTCACGTCTTGAAAAAGGACAAGTATTAGAAGGTGTGGTTAAAAACATGACCAGCTTCGGTGTATTTGTTGACTTAGGCGGAATCGATGGATTGTTGCATATTACAGATATCAGTTGGGGTAGAATCAATCACCCTGAAGAGGTATTGAAATTAGACGACAAAATCAATGTTGTAATCTTAGACTACGACGATACTAAAAAACGTATTTCATTGGGCTTGAAGCAATTGTCTTCTCACCCTTGGGATAATTTAGAAGCGGATATTGTTGAAGGTTCTAAAGTTCAAGGTAAAGTAGTATCTGTTGCTGATTACGGTGCATTTATTGAAATTAAACCAGGTGTGGAAGGTTTGGTTCACGTGAGTGAAATGAGCTGGAGTTCGCACTTGCGTAACCCTTCAGAATATTTGAAAGTAGGAGAAGACATCGAAGCGTTGGTATTGTCGTTAGACAGAAACGAGCACAAGATGAGCTTAGGTATCAAGCAATTGTCTACCGATCCTTGGATCAATATTTCTGAGAAATATCCTTTGGGAAGCAAACATTCAGGTGTTGTTAAAAACTTAACTTCATACGGTTTGTTCCTTGAATTGGAAGAAGGAATCGATGGTTTGGTTCACGTTTCTGACTTGAGCTGGAACAAGAAAATCAAGCATCCTAGTGAATTTGTGAAAAAAGGTGAAAAGTTAGATGTAGTTGTATTGGAAGTTGATTCTGACAACCGTCGCTTGAGCTTAGGACATAAACAATTGGAAGAAAATCCTTGGGATACCTTCGAAACAATCTTCACCATTGGATCTATCCATGAAGGTACTGTCATGAACATCAATGATAAAGGTGCTACAATTCAGTTACAATATGGTGTTGAAGCATTTGCTCCAACTCGCCACATTAAGAAAGCTGATAACAAAGCATTGAAAGAAGATGAAGTTCTTGAGTTTGAAGTTATCGAATTTAGCAAAGATTCTAAACGTATCATCGTTTCTCATACAAACATCTGGAAAGGTGCTGAAAGAGCGAAAAATGATGCCGATGATAAATCAAAAGACAAGTCACGCAAAAACGCATCTAAAACAGTTAAAAAAATCAACAATTCTTCAGAGAAAACAACCCTTGGTGAATTGGATGCATTGACTGAATTGAGAGCACAATTTGCTGAAGCTGAAAAAGGTCCGAAAAAAGTAGCTGCTAAAAAAGAAGAAGTAGTGGCTGAAGCTCCTGCAACTTCTGGTTCTGTTTCTGAATTGAAAGATTTAGCTGGTGTTGGTCCTGCAATGGTTAAAAGAATGAATGCTTTGGGTGTGAATTCAGTAGACGATTTGACTTCATTGAATGAAGAGAAAATTGCTTCTATGGTTGAAGCCGATAGCAAAATTTCTGCTGATCAGTGGAACAAATGGATGAATGAAGCAAAAGGATAATATCCTTCAAAATAATTCATAAAAATAAAAGCACCACTTGTGGTGCTTTTATTTTTATACCTACCTTTGTATTGTTACATGAACTCAACATTATTTTTAGCCTTTGTAATTAGTCTGTTGCATGGATTTATTCCCAATCATTGGCTGCCAATAGTTGCGATTTCTCACAAACAAAACTGGTCTAAACTCACCACGTTTAGATTTGCCTCTTTGGCGGCTTGGGCACATTCTATTGGTACGATCATGATTGGATTGATTGTATTTTATACAACGTCAAATACCTTAGAATACATCACCGAAAATCAAACATCTTCAGCATTAGATCATCATCGCGAACATGACCTAAATCCTTTGCATCAAACTCCATTTGAACATATTGGAGGTATTATTTTAATTTTACTTGGAATATGGTTTTTGTATCGACATTATAAACACCACCATTTTCATTTGGACGTTCCAACGAAAGGTAAAAAGTGGATTTTTGGTGCAATTTTATTGTCTATGTTTTTATCGCCATGCATGGAAATTATTGGTTATTTTTTTACACTTGCTCCTGGCGGTTTTAAAGGAATCTTGGCCCTAATTTTGGTCTATTCAATTACCACTTGGGTCAGTATTTTGTTTGGTGTGTTTTTAGGATATAAAGGTATGAAAAAGTTGGACGCTCATAAGTGGGAGCACAATTCTGGTATCATCACAAGTGCAGTCATGATACTATCAGGAATTTTGATGTGGTTTACTTAAAAAGTTACTTTAAACCCAAATATTTGTCGATTCTGTGATGAACAACATATAATAGAGGCAATAAAATAACCGACATACACAATTTATAACAGTAGTTTATCAGTCCTATGGCCATTACTTGTTTGAAAGTAAATGTCCCTCCTAAATAAAAAGCAACAAATAATACCACAAAGCTGTCAATAAATTGACTCACCGCGGTGCTTCCTGTTGCTCGAAGCCAAATCATATTTCCTGAGGTTTTTTCTTTGATTTTTGTGAAAATAAAGGCATCTACCAATTGTCCGATTAAAAATGCAACGAGTGAACCAATGATGATCATCAACCCTGCTCCAAATACTGAATTAAATGCATTCGTCATATCATCTATCCCTTGCATTGAACCTGAAGTGATCCAAAAATCAGCGCCCTTTAATCCCATTGCAATTCTGACCATCAAGAATGAATAAATCAGCATAAAAACTGTGATATACGACAATTTCCTCACACCATTTTTGCCAAAGTATTCATTAATGATATCTGTCATAATAAATACAAATGGCCATAAAACGACACCAGCTGTCATGTTAAAATGAATTGGGATATTCCAAAGGGTGGTATTCAACAAAGGTAAATCAAGTGTTTTTTCTAATGAAAAGATTTTTGCTCCAATAAATTCAGCCACAATAGCATTTGTAAGAAAAAAGGCACCCAATACAATAAATAGGTGGTTTTTTTTGTTTTCTAATTGAGAAGACATGGTTCAAAACTACGTCAATTTAGACACACATAAAAATGTGTAAAACCAATTCTGCAAAAAGAATGAACAAGCTTTAAATTGCAGTTTGTTAAAAACAGTTACAATTAATAAAAGTGATGAATAAAATAAAATTATTGTTGTTGATCTTTTTCGGGGCAGTGAACCTTGTGAATGCTCAAAATAAAACGGAATCAGATTTGTATCAAGAGGGATTAAAACATCAACAAGCCGGTAATTTCGTTGAAGCAATAAAAGTTTTTAATGGATTAATATCATTATCGCCAAGTAATGCAAATTATTGGTATAATAGAGGAGTTGCTAAGCTACAAATCAAGAGTTACGGAGAAGCCGTAGTGGATTTGAATAAATGTATTTTTTTGGATACTTCGAATTCTGAAGCTTATTATAACAGGCATTTGGCATATAAGTTTACATCGAACTATCAGTTTGCGCTCGCAGATATTACAAAGTATATCGGATATTTCCCTAACGACAGTGAATCACGCAAATCTCGTTATGCATTATCGATGCAGATGAAAGAATATGAATATTCGGAAATAGATGCAAAATGGATGATTCAAAATGGAATTGGAAGTGATACAATAAAAGTTCAATTATTGTCAATCTATGATGCGTTAAAAAAACCAAATGAAAAATTATCATTTTTAAATTCGGAAATCAAAAATCAGCCCGACAATGTAAAAATGTACTATTTCAGAGCATTGTGTCATCATGAGTTGGAAAAATTTGAAACTTCAAACTCTGACCTGGAAAGGTTTCTGCTTTCCGAACCGAAAAATATTGATGCAATGAAATTGAAATTTGAAAATTATTTTTTCTTAAAACAATTTGAAAAGGCAATTTCAATAATTGAAGAATTGATAGACGATAATAAGAAAAACGGTACATACTATGCAGATTATGGACATGTATTGTTACAGATGAAAAATTTTAAGGAAGCCGAGAAAAAATTCACTCAGGCGATTAAAATGAAAACAGAAAATATTTCTTATGTTTATTTAGGTAGAGGTATTGCCCGTTATAATATTGGCAAGGTAGGATTGGCTTGCCAGGACTGGGAGAGAAGTGTATTAATGGGTGAAAAGAATGCTTCTAAATACATGGAGCAATATTGTAAATAAGAATTTGAGATGAGAATAGGAATTATTTTAGGGGTATCGAGTTTTATTTTTTCAGGATTTGCGACAAACAGCGCAGATCAAAGACATACATTTGAAAAGGATGATTATGGATTGAATCGAGATAGTGTATTTGTAATTCAGAGGGATTCTTTTCATTTTTTATCTATAGAAAAGGATTCTGCCTCTAACGATTTGATATATTCAAAAAATGTAGCTTTTTGGAAGAAAGACATATTGTTATCCGCTGATTCGTTTTTGGTGGTGAATCAACATGATAGAGAAGTCTTTGATGTTGTACATAAAAATTCTGTTCATAAAATAGAAAAAGGTAAAAATTTAACTTCACTGGGTCGTATTTATGCCTTTAAATATGATGTCCCTCAAAATATAAAAATCAAGTTTGTAAGAGGACGTAAAGATTTTTTTAATTATTCTGTGATTGGTCCAAAGTTGAAAGAGGCTCACCGCGTATTTTTGCAGGTAGGAGCTGACCCAATCATCGCTCAATTGTTATTGCTCATTGAAAGTCCTAACAACCATAAGGGGGTTTCTCACTCTGGAGCTGCAGGACATTTTCAGATCATGCCGTCGGTTGCAAGAAAATACGGATTAAGGGTTGGAGGGAAATACGACGAAAGACATAATTTCGTCAGAAGTTCTTATGCTGCTGCTCGCTTAGTTAAAGAATATTGTGTGCCTCAAGCGAAAAGAATATTAACGCAGAATAACATTACCATTGAAGAAGACGCATTATGGTTTAAATTGGTTGTGCTTCACATATACAACGCTGGTGCGGGAACTGTTTCAAGAGCCGTTAGGCATTTAGACCATGTTGAAAATGGCAACCAACTCATTAAAACTCTTTGGAAAACGAATGTGGGTGCATTTCAAAACAGTTCTCAAAATTACACACAAGTGTGTTTGGCAAGTTATTTGGGATATAAAGAGTACTTAACTCAGCATCTTTCAAAGTAATTTTTTGTTCATTTTTTAGAATTTCGACGATTTTGCGAATTTTTCCGAGGGAATTTGTCGATATTCTGTCTGATAAAATAAACATTTTTATTGTGATCCTGATCACGAAAAAATTGCAAGTAATAGATATTTAATTAAATATTCACCTAATTTAGATAGATTTCAAATTGCAAAGGATGTGAACAAATTGTTTTAAGTGGAAGCAATCACTATCTATATTTGCGATGCGATAAAAGATTTCGTAAAAGACATGAGCATAAATCGATTCAAATTTTGGGCCTTGACAGCACTTTTAGCTGTATCCGCTCCAAGTTTTGCACAAGACAAGCCGAATGCCGAAGAAGGTAAAAAGCTTTATGAAGCGAACAATTGTGGCAGTTGTCATGCATTAGACAAGAAAGTAGTTGGACCTGC
>JACCED010148403.1_pt1 | contig 41145 bp, 26 predicted proteins | sample 7455021 | NCBI WGS metagenome assembly JACCED01 (sample SAMN15323456, study PRJNA562643) | freshwater metagenome | isolation source: river surface water | place: USA:Blue River Watershed | collected 2017-08-19
ATTAAAATTACTACCCGTAACACCTGTACCACTCCAAGTACCCGCACTAAATCCAACAGCTCTGTAGGTATTTAAATTAATCGCAGCACCATCACTACAAGTTTTTAAAGTATCCGCAGTTAAAGTTATTACATCAAAAGGTACTACAGTAATTTGTCGTTGAGCCGAATCGCTACAACCTTCAGCTGTAGCAACTACTCTATAGGTTTTAGTTCCAGCTGAAGTAACACCTGTTTGGGTATTGGTATTACTAGTTCCATCTAACTTCCATTGATAAGTAATAGTTCCATTACCAGTAACAGTTGCAGCAGCGGTTAAAGTATGCGCTTCGCCCACACAAAACTCTGTTTTGTTGGGATTAACCGTGATTTCGTTTGTAGTAATTACTGGTCGAGGTTTAATACGAACTTGAACAGGAGCAGATTCTTTTACGCAAGGTTTATCAATGTTTCCTGCTTCAGCAATTACTAAACGATACCATCCGCTAGTAGTAATGTTTGTTCTAGTTACAGACCCTCCAGCAACTGTACCTGTAGCATTTCCAGCACCACCAACTTCTGTCCAAGGACCACTGTTTGTTGTGCTTGTTTGCCATCTAAAAGCTAAACCATTAGGTAAAGTACCCGAAACTAAACTTGCCGTTCCAGGAGCACATGGTTCTAAAACACTTGCAGTTGTATTAATTGTAGGATTAGCAGTAGGAGCTGTACAACAAACAATAGCTTTAACAGGAACACGTATTGGATCACAAGCTTGAGATCTTTCAAAAACCAAAGTTCCTAAACCACCATAATTTGTAGTTGTTCCATATCCAGTAATTTGAACAACACCTCCACCAATAGAATATGTCGAAGGAGTTCCTGACCAGTTAGCAACAGTAAGAATTCTTCCTGCTGCAGCACTACTTACTCTTAAAGTATATTGTCCAGCAGGAATATTTAAGTCTAAATTTACCGCACCAGCAGATCCACAGTTAACTTGAACAGTTTTAGAGCTTATGGTACTATTTCCAGATCCAATTACAGAAACAGTAACAGGTACATTACCTGAACCCGCACCAGAGCAACCTCCAGTCCAAGCTTCAACACCAATTGATGCTGTTTTTAGTAGTACGGGTTCATTCGCTGATATTTCTGTATTTAATGTAGATAATGCCGAACTTGTTGTTCCAATATTTGGTCCTCCAGAACCTAAAGGACTAGTTTCCGCACTTTGAAACCATAAAGTTTGGTTTCCTGAGGTTCCGTTAGGAATATTCCAATTAACACTTGTGCCCGATCCGATTAAAGGCGACATAGATTGTTGAGTAGACCAAGAATATTTTTTTCCATCTTTTCCTGCTAAAGCAACTGTAGAACCACCACCATCACAATATTCGACAGTGTCGGGTGTTAAAGGTAATTTAGAAGTAACTGTAAAATTATCATTTGCAGAACAACCACTAACATTAGGATTAGTTACTGTAAGACTATAATTTCCTGCATTACGCAGAGTTAATGACGCATTATTACCTGGGTTTGTTACACCTGCAGGAACTGTCCAAGTATAATTTTTAGGGTATGAACCAGTAGGAGTTAAAAAATTAGTTACATTTAGAGGGAATTCAGAAGGTGAACAAAGTTCAATATTATTTAATTCCATGTCCATTTCCTTTATTGCCCTAATGTTAGCATTTACAGCACAAGTGTTATTAGGGTCCTCTACACAAATTCTATAATTTCCAATAGCATTGATAGTATGTTGTAAATTAGCAGCTCCAGCTCCACTTTTTATTAAGGTTTGATTGTTTCCCTCGCCCGAAAACCAATAGTAAGTTTCGTTACCATTAGCTGTTGCATAAGTAGCAGTAATTGCTTCGGAACCATTATTAGTTGCACATAAATTTATAGTGTCTTTTGGGAGTGTTACTTGTTGTGCTGATGTTAAATTTTGACAAGAATTTATAAAAGAAATATCGTCAAATGCAACATCTAAACCAGAAGAACCTCCACCAACGTTAACAAATTCAAAACGAATTGTAGCTTGGTTGTAAATGCCAACAGGCATCCATTCTGCCGACATTTGTGTCCAAGCCATTAACGCAGTTGGGTTTCCTGTTACTGGTAAAGTTACTCTGTTTGCATTATCTTGAACGCCATTATTTCCTGGAATAATTGTTACCTGCATTACAGGAGCGGTTCCTGTAGAGAAATTCGCAACCCACGCTGAAAACCAGTATTTTTGACTAGGAAAAATATCCACTGTTTGTTCCCAAGCAATTGGTCTTCCGCCAGTTTTAGGGCTCACTGTTAATCCATTTAAATCTACTATTAATGCAAAACCTTTTCCGTTTTTTCCTGGAGTATGGTCTTTAAAATTTTTATCTCCCCCATATGAAATTCCCCAATAAGTATTGTCAACAAAATTAGTACCTGAACAAGTGAAATTTTCTGCTCGAGCCACAACATATCTATCTCCTATACCATATTGACAACAACCACAAGTTCCTGGACCCGTTCCACTAAATTGTTGCCCACCAAATCCAAAATCGCTATAAAAATCAAAATCACCACCGGCAGTAAATGTGTGTTTAGCTCCATTAGTTCCCGATAAATAACCAGCTTCAAAATCGCCATTTCTAACAGCTTCCCTAACAGGAGTATTGTTACAACCTTGAGAAAATGAATAAATACTTGAAAGTAAAAAACAAAAGGATAAAATATATTTCATAATAAATGAGTTTCTTAAAACACTAGCCTTACAACAAAATTAGCAAGGCAATGTTACAAATTTACCCAAAAAAACATACTTAAAAAGTGTTAGAGATACTTTATTACTTGAAAATTACTATTCTTTCACATTTTAGTGTTTAAAAAATTGAAGTTTTATAGGAGAAAAACTTATAATATCGGATTTACTTTGCAGTATGCGAAATGATGAAAATATAAAGGCTTTAATTTGTTTATTGGATGATCCTGATGAGGATATAATTTTGCATGTTGAAAAACAAATTATGCAATTGGGTGAAAATGCAATTGATGATTTAGAATTAGAGTGGGAAAATAGTGATAATCCAATTATTGTTCAGCGTATCGAAAATTTGATTTTCGAAATTAAATCGAATAAATATAAGGAGTTACTTCAAAAATGGATTGAAAGTGGTGCCGTGGATTTAATGGAAGGAAGTTTGTTGGTTGCGCAATATCAATATCATAATTTAAATCAAGAAAAGGTTTATGATTTTTTAAAAAAAATCGAACAAGATATTTGGATTGAAATAAACGATTATCAAACTGCTTTAGAAAAAACCAAAATAATCAATCATATTTTTTACAATATTTATGGTTTTGATGGAAACAAAGAAAATTACCACGCTCCTCAAAATTCATTTATCCAAAAAGTTATAGAACAAAAAAAAGGTACGCCACTTTCCTTAGGAATTTTATATATGCACATTGCACAAAAATTAGAAATCCCAATTTACGGTGTAAATGTTCCCAATCATTTTGTTTTGGTTTATAAAAATAACGACTTTGCAGTAGAACCTTTTGATAAATATTTATTTTATATCAACCCATTTTCTAACGGTTCGGTTTTTGGCAGATTTGAATTAGAAGATTTTATTCAGCAATTACAAATTCCAGCGCAAAATGCTTATTTTGAAGCTTGTACCAACAAAGACATTGTTAAAAGAATGATTCATAATATTGTATATGCTTATGAATTAGCCGGAAAAAGCAATATGCAAAACCACTTTACTAAATTGTTAGATTTGTTTATCTAAATTTTTGCGGATTATCTCCTAAAATATTTAAATATGATCGGTATCGTGAGGCATAAATATTAGATTCTTCCATATCTAAATTCTTTTTAACCGCACAATTGGGTTCGTTTAAATGTTTGCAATTGCTAAATTTACACTGAGGCAAAAGTGCTAAAAATTCTGGAAAAAAATTGGGTAATTCTTGTGGGTCGATATCTACCACATCTAAACCTCTAATTCCAGGAGTATCAATTATTTCACCTCCAAAATCTAAGTTGTGTAACTCTGCAAAAGTAGTTGTGTGTTTTCCTTGATCGTGGGCTTCGCTAATGGCAGATGTTGTTATATTTAATTCTGGTTGAATAGCATTTAGTAACGAAGATTTTCCAACACCCGAATGTCCGGAAACCACCGTAGTTTTATCTTTTAACAATTCACGTACTTCATTTAAATTTTTTCCTTGTGTTGCACTGGTTAAAATTACTGGATAGCCTATTGTTTCGTAAACCATCATTAAATTACTTAAATCATCTTGGTGTTGTTCGCTAGTAATTTCATCAATTTTATTCACAACAATCGCCGCCGGAATGCCATAGGCTTGTGCACTAACTAAAAATCTATCGATAAATTCTAGTGAGGTTTGTGGTTTATGAATAGTAACAATAATTATGGCTAAATCGATATTTGCGGCCAATATATGATATTGTTTGGATAAGTTTACCGAACGGCGAATAAGGTAATTTTTGCGATTTTGGATACCTGTTATAATCCCAAACTCATCATTTTCCATTTCTAAATTTACCCAATCACCAACAGCAACAGGATTGGTAGTTTTGATCTCCAATGTACGAAACTTACCTTTGATTTTACAATCGATAACTTTATTTTGTACCTTTACTTTGTACCAACTACCTGTAGATTTTATTACTTTTCCAATCATTTTCGTTTGTAAAATTAATACTTTAGTTAAAGTTTTGGCTAAATTAAGTATATTTATCTTCCAAATACCAATTAGATGAGTTTAGATATTAAAAATATTACTAAAATTTATGGTGTGCAAAAAGCACTTGATAACGTAAATTTTAAACTACAAAAAGGTGAAATTTTAGGGTTTTTAGGACCTAATGGAGCAGGAAAATCTACCATGATGAAAATTATTTGTGGCTATTTACCGGCTACTCAAGGTGAAGTTTTTATCAACGGAAAAAACATTCAAAACGAAAGTTTAGAATGTAAAAAAATGATTGGTTACTTGCCAGAGCATAACCCTTTGTATTTAGATATGTATGTTAAAGAGTTTTTGCATTTTATTGCAGGTGTGCATGGAGTTAAAGATGTTAAAAATAGGGTAGAGGAGGTAATTAATTTGGTGGGTTTACAAGTGGAACAAAATAAAAAAATTGCTTCTTTAAGTAAAGGGTACCGACAAAGAGTAGGATTGGCACATGCGATTATTCATGACCCCGAATTGTTAATTTTAGATGAACCTACTACGGGTTTAGATCCTAATCAAATTGTTGAAATCCGCAATTTAATTAAAGATTTAGGTAAAAATAAAATGGTAATGTTATCCACCCATATCATGCAAGAAGTGGAGGCTATTTGTGATAGAGCAATTATTATTAATAAAGGGCAAATTGTTGCAGATAAATCCATGAGCGATTTTAGAGCTATGAATAGCAATGAAGTTTTAATTCTTGTAGAATTTGAAAAAGCCTTAGATTTATCAGTGATTAAAAATTTAAAAGGTGTTGTACAAGCTAAAAAAGTAGTGGGTAACCGTTTTGAAATCGTAAGTAAAAACGATATACGTGCTGATATTTCTAAATGGGCTTTGGAGAATCAAAATATGATTGTTACAATGGAAAAAAAGGAAAAATCATTAGAGTCTGTTTTCCAATCCTTAACCAATCAATAAAATGAATAAATTACTTATTGTTTTTCTGATTTTTGTCCAGGTTGCTTTTGCGCAAAACCCAGAAGTTCAATATGCTAGCTCATATTCTAAAACCGAAAAATTATCCAAACTCCAAGGTCATATAGTACCTCGAAAAAAGCGAATTGTACCCAATAAAATGCGCCGACATAAACATCGGTTGAAAAATCAATTGGTTAAAAAATCGTTTTTAAATGTGGAACAAAATACTTTTGGTATGTTTCCACCATTAGAATCAACTGTAAAGTGGCAAGGAATAAATGTGCAATCGCAAAATGTTTTTCCACCAGATCCAAGCGGAGCCGTAGGACCTAATCATTATGTTCAAATGGTAAATTTGGCAATGCAAGTTTTTGATAAACAGGGAAACTCATTATTAGGTCCATTATCACTTAGTACGGTTTTTCCAGGAAGTGAGTCTGATGGCGACCCTATTGTTTTGTATGATAAATTTGCAGATAGATGGATGATTTCGCAGTTTCAAGTTTCTCAAAAACAAATTTTAATAGCAGTAAGTATTTCGCCTGATCCTACCGATGAATGGTATTATTACACATTTAGTTTTAACCAGTTTCCCGATTATCCTAAATACTCTATATGGAAAAATGGATATTACATGACGGCTAATATGTTAACTAATAACGCTGTAGCTTTTGAGCGCGATAGTATGTTGTTGGGAAAAAATGCGCGTATGGTAAGTTTAACCATTCCTAATTTGATTACAAATGGTTTTTTCTCTGTTTTGCCAGCATATTTTGATGGGGATAATTTTCAGGATGCCACCGATGCTTGTCCGCTTTTTTACTTCCAAGACGATGGCTGGGCAGGAGGAAACGACGAATTAAAAATATGGAATATGCAAGTAAATTGGCAACAACCTAGTTTATCAACTATTCAGTTGCACAACACTCTTCCAGTTGCCCCTTTTACATCCGAATTTAATGTTTTTTGGGATGATATTCCACAAAAAGGAACTTCACAAAAATTAGATGCTGTTCCAGATGCTTTAATGTATATGGCGCCAGTTAAACAATTTGCCAATTATCAAAGCGCAGTTATGTGTCATACGGTAAACGTGGGTGATGAAATTGATATGCGCGCAGGAATTAGATGGTACGAAATACGCAAACAAAACAATCAGAACAATTGGGCTTTGTATCAACAAGGAACATATGCGCCTAACGATGAACAAAGCAGATGGATGGGCAGTATTGCGCAGGATAATACTGGGAATATTGCCTTAGCATACTCTATATCTGGTAAAAATAATTATCCAAGTTTGGCTTATACTGCTAGGCGAATAGGCGATGATTTAGGAAAAATGACATTGCAAGAAACTATTTTTTTTCAAGGTGAAGGTAATCAAAAGGGAACAAATAGATTTGGCGATTATGCTCAAATGACGGTTGATCCAACTGATAATTCTACTTTTTGGTTTACGGGGGAATTTATAGGACAAAATGGATGGGAAACCGGAATTACAGCTTTTAAAGTTCCCCCAAAAGCCAATTTTGACGTAGGTGTTATACAACTTGTGGCCCCACAAAAAGGAATTTTAACAGCAAATGAAAAAATAACCATAAAAGTTAAAAATTTTGGAGTACAAGCTGTAGATACCATTCCAATTGGTTTTATTTTTAACAATTCCACTTATACAGATACTATTTTTACTAATTTAGATGTGAATGTAGAAATGGACTTTACTTTTAATACATCCATTGATTTATCAACTGAAGGTTTTTATCCCGTTACTATATTTACCAATTTTGTTCAAGATGAATTAAATTTTAACGATACTTTACATACAGCTATTCAGCATTTGTTTGCAAATGATGTAAGTGTTAAACGAGTGATATCTCCTCAAAACAATAAATCATTTTCTAATCAAGAGATTGTGGAAGTAGAAATTGAAAATTTAGGTCATACAACACAATCTAATTTTAATGTAGTTATAATTGTAAATGATACCTTAACTATTCGCGAAATTTTTCCATTAAACCTTGAATCCAAACAAATTAAAAGATTTCAATTTCAGCAAACTCTAGATTTGCGAGCAATAGGAACATATGATTTAAAAGTTTTTACTCAATTATTGTCTGATGTAAATACAATAAACGATACGGTTTTATTGGTAATTACAAACGAATTTTGTATTCCAGAAAGTAATTGTGTTTTTGGAGATTTTATAGAGTTTTTTAGTTTAAATACCCTACAAAATACTAGCGATTGTGGAGTAGATGGATATAGTGATTTTACAAATTTATCTACACTTTTAGAGAGAGGGAAAACTTACGATTTAGAGATTAAATCTCAAGAAATTTTACAGTATTTATCATTGTGGATAGATTTTAACAACAACAATTTTTTTGATGAAAACGAAATACTACTCGAAAACATACCTTACGATTATGATACCATTTTACCTATTTTAATTCCTGGTAATGTTCCCTTAGGAAATCATTTTTTAAGATGTCGTATAAACTATGATGCTTCTAGCAACAACCCTTGCGAAGATTATTCGTTTGGAGAAACAGAAGATTATATGGTAGAAATTGCTTTACCAACAAATAATCAAAATGTTTTAAATCAATACTCAATTTATTTTCAAAACAATAATAATAATTTGAAATTTGATTTTAAAGATTTGAATAAAGAAGAAAAAATAATTAAAATATACGATTCGGCTGGTAAACTAGTTATGAATAAAAAAATAGTAGGATTCGAACAAGAAGTTTTTGTGCCACAAGTAGCTCAAGGATATTATCTTGTAGAATTCTCAATTTTAAATCAAAAAATAATATATAAATTTATTAAATGATAAATATCATATAATTGTTTAAATAATATTAGTACATTTGTTTAAATTTTAAATTCTATATCATGAAAAAATTACTTTTAATATCATTTGTTTCCTTAACATTTTTATCCGTTAAAGCACAAGATATCGAAACTTCCGAAAAAGAAACTTCCGAAAAGGAAACCAAACAAAAATATCATGCCTTAGGTTTTAATGCAGGTTTTTCTACAGGTTTAGGATTGTCTTATCGTTACCAAAGCTACAAACACAGTTTTCAAACTTCATTTTTACCTATTGCAACTAATGATTTAAATTTTATGAATTTAGGATTGCGTTATGCTTATGATATTAGAGAAAACAATGGAACTAAATTTTTTGGCTATTTAGGACATAGTGCTGCATATATTTCTGAAAAAATTTATAATTATGATTATTTTAATGAAACAGGTATTGAAAGATGGGAAGAGAACTATCGCTTTGTTACAGGAGCTGGTTTTGGTATTGATCAAGAATTAAGCAAATCAACTTCATTAAATTTTTCGGGAGGTTATGCTTATTACATAAGATCGGCTAGCACTAATATTTTTACTTTAACTGCCGAAGTTGGTTTGTTTTATAAATTCAACTAAAAAACGCTTAGTTTTATAAAGGTAATTTTATATCTTAGTTATTATAAAAAAATACCTATGTATAAAATTGCCTTTTTCCTATTAACCTTAAGTTATTCCATTGTTGGGCAGCACAATTATCCTTATGCACAACATTTATCTACTCGTTTTTTAGGCGCACAACGTAGCGGAAATACAAAATCTTGGATTCAAAATATGCAATCTCAAGGTGCTTTTGTAAACGACGGACAAAGTTTTGGTAAAGATTTATCTGGCGGTTGGCACGATTGCGGCGATTATATCAAGTTTCATTTAACAGGACCGTATACAGCATTAATGTATTTGTATGGTTATTTTCAATTTCCTGAGGTATATCCAGATTTATACAGTGCTGATTTTTCTCGTGCGCCAAGCAACGGAATTCCAGATGTTTTAGATGAAGTAAAAATTGAAACCGATTATTTAATTAAATGTTTAGCAGGCGATACAGTTTTTTGGCAAATTGGCGATGGAAGAGATCATGACCATTTTTTAGAGCCAACAACACAAGCTCAATTAAAAATTTACAATGAAACCAATAATAGAACGGTTTATTTTACTACCGAAGGAAAATCTAACGCCTTAGGAAATGCTGCTGCAGCTTTGGCTTTGATGGCAATTTGTTACGAAAAATTTAATCCCGATTATGCAGTAAAGTGTGTTGAGGCTGCAAAAAAATACTATGCTATTGCTTGTATTAATCCATTTAAAACTGCGGATGCTAGAGCAGAGGATGGTTTTTACGAATGGTTAGGTGGTCAATGGTCGGATTGTAACGATGAGTTAGGTATGGGGGCAGCATTATTGCATCGCGCAACAAAGGAACAAAAATATTTAGACGAGGCTATTTCATGGGCAAAAAAAGCCAATAAATGGGGCGATTTTGGTTATGGTAATGTAGCACATCTATTATATTATGATTTATACTTACAAACCAATCGAAACGATTTTTTATCAAACGTAAAATGGCGCGTAAAAAATTACAAAATGGAATCTTGTGGCTATACACATATATCCAAATGGGGAAGTTTGCGTGATGCAGGAAATGCAGCATTTATAAGTGCGTTATACCACAAAGCAACTGGAGATAGCGCTTCGTATAGTTTGGCTAAAAGAAATATCGATTTTATATTGGGTTCACACAACGGAATTTCCGAACATGCACCACAAAATTTTTCTTTTTTAATTGGATATAATGTTTTAGGAGGTGGTTTCCCACAATTTCCGCACCACGCACCAGCTTTAGGAACAACTAAAAATGCTTGGGATATTTATAATGTAGTTAAAGATAAACGCGATGCTTCTTTATATCAATACCAATTAAGTGGTGGTTTAGCGGGCGGACCCGAAGAAGCTTGTGGGAAATTTGAGGATGATATCAATAATTATATATCCAGCGAATATTGTATTTATTACAATGCAGCATTTACCAGTGCTGTGGCGTATATTAATTATCATGAAAAACAGTATTTAAATACTGATTTAAACATCAATGTCCACCAAGTTCGTGCTTCAATTAACGGGTTAAAAGTACAAATTGCAGTATCAGGTAATACTCAAATCGAAATTTGGGATAAGGATAAAAAAGTATGGGAGGGTATTGTAGATGCTAAAAAAGAGATAGTATTAAAAAATATGCCTACATCAAATTTAGTAATTAAAGATGTTTTAGCGAAATGGCAAGAGGAGATTTTGAAAAAAATAAATTGAATCCTTGCAATTAATGGCGAACTGTTACGTACTATCCATTTAAAAATAACAGTTAATCTATTTTAAATATTGTAATAACAATATAAAAAAACGTGCTACAGCACACTGCTAACTCCTTGCCCTCGAGCGAGGTGGCGAAGCAGGAGTGGGGAATATATATTTAGGTATAATTGTTTAATATAAAAAATAAAAAATTTCTTTAATTTTTTATTTATTTTACATAAATTTGATTTTTAAAATTTAAATTTTGTTTTCCACTTATTTTAAACTTACTAAATTAGAAATTAAAAGTATTGTGCTATTTAGTGCACTGTTGGTTATTTTAATTGTATTTAAAATAGTTTTTTTTTCAGTAGATTTAAAACCCGAAGCTCAATTACAAATCAATACTTACTCTAAAAAACCTTGGGATAAACAACATTCAAAAAAGTATTCCAAGGGTAAAAAATCATATCCAACATACCCCAAAAATAATGGCGCTAATACAATTATATTGCGCAATTTAGCTCAAAAAACCAACATCAATTCCGTAAGTTTAAACGATTTAGAAACGCAAAATTTTGACACTAAAAAAGCGCAAAGAATCATTAATTTTAGAGATAAAATTGGTGGATTTACAAATTGGACTCAGTTAGAAAAGATTTTTGAAATAAAAGATAATGAGTTAGATTGGTTTAAGAATAATACATATATAGAAATTAAAACTATAGATATTAATACAGCAACAGAGGAAGAGCTAATAGAATTAAAGGGAATTGGCGAAACTTTAGCCAAACGTATTGTTAAATATCGCGATAAAATTGGTGGTTTTTACTCGGTAGAACAGTTAAATGAAGTTTATGGAATTAAATCAGAGGTTTTAGAAAATATAAAACCTCAATTAAAAATTTATACATCAAATTTCCAAAAAATTTCGATAGCGATATCAGATTATCAAAGTTTAGCTAAACATCCCTATTTAAATAACTATTTTGCTAAACTTATTATAAACAAAAGAAGTACTGGAGAAATCAAATCTGTAACCGACCTTCAAAATGTTTTACCAGATTCCGTTTATCAAAAAATAATCAATTATCTAGAGTGGTAAGTTATATCCATGCAGCTTTAAATTATCCTATTTTAAAATTGCGGTAGCAATATAAAAAAATCGTACTATAGCACACCTATAACTCCTCAACTTGAGGCGAGGTTTGAGATTAAGAAAGAGCAAAGCCCTTTGGTTTTGTGATACAACAGATTTAGCTGGTATATTAAGCCGGAGTGGTGAATAATATCGTTTTTTTTAATTGGCATAAATTATAAAACATTACTCACCCCTTTCCGCCCTAAGGGCACCTTTCCCTAGGGAAAGGATTTAAGCTCTTCGTACAAAAAGCACCTCAAATAAACCGAAATTTTTCTTAAATAACACAACTCCTTGTTTGATTTTTGAGGTTTGTTATAAAAAAAAGCTGTAGCAATATAAAAAAATCGTGCTATAGCACACTAATAAATCCTAGCCTTGAGGCGAAGTTTGAGATTAATAAAGAGCAAAGCCCTTTGGTTTTGTGATACAACAGATTTAGCTGGTATATTAAGCTGGAGTGATGATCAACAAAATAAATTTTATATTACACCAAGCCCATTTTTTTTAATAATGCATCTGGTTTTGGAGCGCGGCCTTTGAAATTAATAAATAAGGTTTCGGGGTTTTGTGTTCCACCTTTCGATAATATTTCTGATACTAATTTTTCTGCTAGTTCAAAATTTAAAACTCCAGCCTCTTCAAAACTTTCAAAAACATCAGCTTCTAAAATTTCTGCCCATTTGTAGCTGTAATATCCAGCCGCATAACCGCCTTGGAATATATGTCCGAATTGCGAAGAAATAATACAATTTTCTACCGCAGCGTACAAATCTGTTTCTTGTAAGGCTTTTCTTTCAAATTCTACAACATCTGTATCATCGCTTATCGCAGTAGTATGCCATTTTAAATCTAAAGTAGCCAATCCAACCTGACGTAAATTAGCGGAAGCACTTCTAAATTGCATGCTTTTTTTAATTCGTTCCACCAAATCATCTGGGATTACCTCATTGGTTTCGTAATGAAAAGCAAATTTTTGTAAAGATAATTTTTCGTAACACCAATTTTCGAGTAACTGCGAAGGTAATTCTACAAAATCCCATAAAACATTTGTTCCTGCTAAACTTTTGTATTTTACCTGAGATAAAATAGAGTGTAAAGCATGCCCAAATTCATGAAAAAGCGTTGTTACCTCGTTAAAGGTTAATAAAGAAGGTTCGTTTTTAGTAGGCTTGGTAAAATTACAAACATTAGCAACATGCGGACGGTTTTTAGCGTTTTGTGTTTTAAAATTAGTCATCCAGGCTCCTTGTCTTTTTCCTTTTCTTGGAAAAAAATCGGCATAAAACACAGCCAACAAATTATTATTTTTATCTAATATTTCGTAAGTTAAAACATCAGGATGATAAACAGGAATATCAGAACGTTGCTTAAATTGTAATTGAAATAAATCTTTTGCTAAAGTAAAAACACCCTCAATTACATTTTCTAATTTAAAATAAGGTTTAAGTAATTGCTCATCCAAATTAATGGATTCAATCTTTAACTTTTCGGCGTAATAAGCAGTATCCCATCTTTCTAAACCTTGTAAGCCATCTAATTTACTTGCATACTCCTCCAATTCTTTTTTTTCCTTTTGAGCAAAAGCTATAGATTTGTTCTTTAATTCGCTTAAAAAATCAAATACATTTTTAGGCGATTTAGCCATACGTTCCTCCAAAACATACTCTGCATAATTTGCATATCCAAGTAGTTTTGCCTTTTTATCCCGTAATTGTACAATTTCAATAATTAATTTTTTATTGTCATTTGAATTATTTTGATTGGCTTTAGAGTTAAAAGCTATATACATTTTTTTGCGCAAATCCCTATTTTGAGCATAGGTAATAATCGGAATATAAATAGGGTAATCCAGTGTTAATAAATATCCTTTTAAGTTTTTTGATTCCGCTAATTCTTTGGTTTGATACAAAACATTTTCAGGAACTCCAAGCAAATCCTTTTCATCCTCTACAAGTAATTCAAAATTATTGTTTTCTGCCAAAGTATTTTCCCCAAAACTTAAGGTTTTAGAACTTAAAGTAATATTGATAGTTCGTAATTCTTCCTTTTTATCATCCGATAATAAAGCTCCATTGCGCACAAAACTTTTGTAGGTTTTCTCTAATAATTTTTGTTCCTCAATACCTAAGTTAGGTTTGCTATCATATACTTGTTTTACCTTATCAAATAATAGTTGATTTAGTAAAATATTGTTGGAATGTTGAGTTAATTTTGGCGAAACTTGTTGAGCAATTTTTTGCATTTCATCGTTGGTTTCGGCACTATTTAAGTTAAAAAAAATACTCGAAACATAATCTAACAATTCTCCACTATTTTCTAATGCTTCAATAGTGTTTTCAAAATTTGGTACTTGAGTATTTAGGATAATCGTATTTATGTCTTTTTCTGCCCATTCGATTCCTTTATCAAAAGCAGATAAATAATGCTCGTTTTGTATTAAATGAAAAGGAACAGTTTGTAAAGGTGTATTTGGATTTAAATCTACTAATGGATTCATTCTGCAACAGTTTTATTTTTTGATTTTATTTTAAATTGAAATCCTAAATTCATTATAAAAGGATTGTAATCATATGATGGTTCGTAAACAGGTAAAGCAAATCCTATTTGTGCTGTAGCTTTTACAAATTTATACCCTAAACCAGCCGTTACTGCGGGTTCTATATATAAAGTATTGAATAAAAACGGACCATTTTCAAGTTCTCTTTGGTAAACACCATTAATTGGAATACCAGTGTAGGTGCTACTGTAATTATAAAAATTTACATTTGAAAAACGTGTTGAAAAAGCAAAATCGAAAAAATCGTTAGACAAACCAATGTTAGGTTGAACAAAAATTTTATAGTAATACCCCTGCGCATATTCATATATATTTGTATTATCGTATTTTTTATCATTACCTCTACCACCACCAACTCCTGCAAAAATTTCAAACTTAAAAAGCTTATCAGTTTTTAAATAATAACCAAAACCAAAATCTCCATACTGGTGGATGCTACGTTGAGATTCGTTAGAATTATAATAAGTATTACCAGATAATTGAACAGCAAAAAATTCGTTAACTGCATAAGCAGCCTGAACATCAACTCCATTTGATCCTGCCGAACCATTGGCTACAAATTCCTTTTCTGAGCTTAATAAAGGAACATTTAATCTGTTGGGATAATAAACAATTGAACAAGATGAAATTAATATTAAAAAACCGAATGTTAAGAGTTTAATTTTCATTTTTAAATTAGTTTACAAATTCCCCTTTGAGGATTTTGAGTTGGGTAAATAATATACATCTAAAATTACTAAAATAGCTGTAAATCCCCAAAATGGAGCTGCTACCTTATCCTGATCTAAAAAATTATTTAAAAATCCGTGAACAAAGTATGTGGTTAAACCCATAAATGCTGCTAATGCAATTAGTTTTAATTTTGGATCATCTAATTTTTTATATACTTTTAATCCAGTACTAAATATTGTAATAAATAAGATTATTGTTATTAACAAACCAAAAAAACCACGCTCTGATAAAGGGCCTAAATATTCACTATGTGCATTTCCGCCATCACCAGCATTAGTAGAAATAATTGTTTTATCGGCACTTTTTTGAAATGGTGCATACTCAAAAGCATAGGTACCTGGTCCCCATCCAAAAAAAGGTTTTTCTTTAAACATTTCAAAAGCCGATTTCCAGCGATTGATTCTTTCCAAATTTGAGGCATCTGAGCTAACATTGGACATCGATGAAACGTGATCTTTTAAATCAGTTGATGAATCAGTTTTATTACTTTCTAGTGCTAAAATAATTTGATTCCACGATAAAATTACAACTATTAAACCAACAAGAGCCACCCCAGAAATTATCCACCATTTAATTTTTAATTTTAAAACAATAAATAATACTAAAGCTGCTACTAAACTTAACCATGCTGCACGGGTATAACACGTTATTAAGGCAAAAATAAACAACACATAAAATAAAAACATGAGTAACTTTTTTGTACCCAAAATTTCTTTACTTAACAATTTACCAGTTAAAAATGGTAAGAAAAATGCTATACAAGCTCCGTAAGATGTGTGGTCATCGAAAAAAGGCGACATTACCCAGTTTGCTGATTTTTGACTGAAATTATGCGGTATATGCATAATAATTGTATAGGCTATCACTAAACTAAATCCAGCAGTATACAACCAAAAGAACTGATTGAAATTATTTTTTCGTTTGAAAATTTGAGTTGATATAAAATAAAAAGTAGCTAAAAACCACAATTGAACCAATAAATATTTTAAAGAAATTACTGGAGAAGAACTCATTAACATTGTAATGAAAATCCATGATAAATTAATTAAAATTAATAGAGTTACGGGATGTTTGAGTATTTTTTTATCAAAACCTCCATCGTATAGTAATCTTAAAATAAAAATGATTAAAACTCCAAATAATAATGGCTCGGTAGGTAGCGACATATCAACTTTTGTTTCAATTTCTAATTCGTTTAAAGTAACAGAAATTGGAACAAAAAATATAATTAATTTATATAAAATATCTAGCCTAAATAAAGCTAAATAGGCAAATGCAATTCCTATGGGTAATAAAGTGAAAACAAAATTTTCGGTAAAAATAAATATCGAATTAATCAGGATAAATAACCCTGATATAACAAAAAACCATATTTTTTTACTCTGCTCTAACATTAAGGATTGGTTCTATCGATTCTATCAATAAAAGATATTACACTTATTGCTACAACTAAAGAAACAACAACCGAAATACTTACAATTAACCATCTTACAGGATAAACTTTTTTATCGCTTTTGTATGCATTTACAACAATATTTATGTAGTTTTTGTTTCGTAACAATTCCTTTTTTTGTTGGTCGTAATCAATTTTAATTCGGGTGTATTCATCTCTAAAACTATTAATTAATTGATTTAACCTTTGAAATTCGCCACCTTTTTCTTTTAATCTTGCCAATTCCTTTTCCAAATCGTTTAATTTGTTAGGATCATAGTTTCTTCTACCCAATAACTTATAGTATTCTTTTGATAAATTTTCAACCTGAGAATTGTAATCTAAAATCCCATATTTTTCTCTTAAATAATTGATGTTGCGTTCAACCGAATCCATTTGTATTTCTTTTTCCCTAATCATAAACTCCAATGTTTTTACACTTTCACGAGTTTGTGCATCTTGAATCAACTTAACTTGCTCATTATATAAAGCCACCAATCTGTTAATTAACAAGTAAGCTGTATCTGGTGAAATATCTGTAACTTCTATTTCTACTGATTCAAATTTTGTTTTACTAAACTTAAAATTCTTTTCGTATTCCTTGTACAATTTATTAATTCTATGCTCATCATCCTCTTTAATTTGATAATGTTTCATTAAATCAAATTCTTCAATTAATTTATCTCTAATTATATCCGATTCTAAAAACTGTAACATCTGCTCGGTTGGAGATTCTTCGGAATATTTTGAAACATTACTAGGATAAGCCTTAATATAACTTTTATATTTTGGTTTTATGATAATTGGAGAAGATATAAAAGCCGACAGAATAAAGGAAATTGCTCCTACTATTAGGATTGATTTTTTCCAGCGCCATAAAAGGGCTAAAATTTCATCATTTTCAAAATATTTTTTCATTTAGGTAGGTTTTCTAGGTTTATAACTCGGGGTTTTCCGCTCTAACTTTTATGGATTGGTCGTATAAAATTAAAATAATATAGGCTAAAATTGTGGTAGACAAAGTTGAAATAGTAACGATTAACCAACGGATAGGATATGATTTTTTCTTAGCTGGATAAGGATGTGTAACCACAAAAAAATTGTCGATTTTTTCCTCAGCACCTACTTTTGCTTCTTCGTATTTTGTTTTTAAAATAGATAGTCTACTCATCTCCAACATAATTCGGTCTCTTAAAATCACAAAAGCGCCTCCGTTGTAAGATAAATTATCAATGTTCTTTTTTAGTTCAACCATTGCATTTTTATTGTTCAATAAAATCGCTTCGGCATAAGTAGTATTAAAAGCTTCTGATTGTGAAGGAATATCTACTATACCTCTAGACATTAATTTGTTTAATGAATCTTCCAAAACTTCTATTTCTCCTTTTAATTTTAAATATGCATTCTCAACTATTTGTAAGCCTTGTTGTGCACGTTTTTTTCTGATGGAATTAATCACGTCGTCTAAAATTATCAAAACTTCATTGGTTAATAATGCAGCAGTATCAGGTTGATGGTCCATAACTGTAATTTCTAAAGCCATATTTTTGTTTTTTTTAAAGCTAAAATTTTCTCTAAAAATTTCATTTAATTCATGTTGAGGTGTTTTAGATTTAATTTTATAATAGTTGATTAAATCGAATTTTTTCACCAAATGCTCACGTATTTTTTCAGAATTTAATATTTCTAAAAGTTGTTCGGTTTTTTCTTCATCACCAAATTCTACAATATTTTTAGAGTTTTCGTTAAATAAAGAAGTGGTACTGGTTGTACTAGATGGATAAATAATAGCAACTGATTTAAATTTATCTTGAATAAAAAAAGATGCTGCACTAGAACCTAAAATGCTTATTGTTATAACGATTATAAATTGAACGCGATATTTAAAAAGAAAGATGTATAACGCCGAATTGTTGAATATATTAAGATTATTTTTCACTCCTTAAATGCTGTTAAATTTTTATGTAAACAAAAAACTATTTGGTAAATCTAATAAAAAATTAATTAGATAAAAAAAAAGGCTATTTCGAAATAGAAATAGCCTTTATATTTTGTATAAAACGAATTATTTTTTAAGAACGATTTTTTCTTTAATTCTAGATTTTTTACCAGTTAAATCTCTTAAATAGAAAATTCTAGCTCTTCTAACAACACCTCGTTTGTTCACTTCAATTTTTTGTAAAAATGGAGAAGATAAAGGGAAAATTCTTTCTACACCTACACCACCACTAATTTTACGAATAGTAAAAGTTTCTGTAGTACCTGTGCCTCTTCTTTGTAAAACTACACCTTGAAAAAACTGAGTTCTTTCTTTTTCACCCTCTTTAATGGTGTAATAAACAGTTATAGTGTCTCCAGCTTTAAATTCTGGCCATTCTTTAACACTTACTAATTCTTTCGATAATTCCTTTATAAATTCCATGACTTTACTTTTTCGTATTTTTCAAAAATAGGAGTGCAATATTACGTAAAAAAAATCAATCTAACACTATTCAACAAAAATATTTTAATAATTTATTTACTATTTTTTAATCTTATGCTTATTTCATCACTTTGATTTTTTGATTTTGATTTGTGTTTACAATATAAACACCAGGATTTAAATCGCTTAAATCTACCATTGTTGTGTTGTTAATTAATCGGATCAACTGTCCGTTTACATTATAAATCTCAACAATTTCTTGTTTTTCGTTAAATATTAATTGTTCTTGAATAATTTTATAACCTTGATTATTTATAACTAAGCTTGAAGTGGGCGAACAATTCGTCAATTGGTCATAATCTTGAAACAATTTATCGCCTAAAATATTATTGTTTTTTGGTTGTAAATAACCCCATTCAAAGGTATAAATGGGATTTAAATTCAAATTTTTCGCCCATTCTATCTGGTTTTTAAATCTATCTATAGAAGCTGTTTTAGCAGTAAAGTTGCCATTATCTATAGGCCAACCGCTAGTTTGTTCAAAATTTTCAATTGTAATTCCAATTTGAGTATTGGTGGTATTAAAATACTCTTTTAATGGATTGTAATATAGAGGTAAATGGTAATTTATTTTTTTCAAACCAATTCCTACACCATCTTGTAAAGCTATTTCGTTAATATTTGGAGAGATAGTATGTAAATCTTTGTACCAATTTAAAATAACATCAGCAGGTTGCCATAAATTAAAAAATGGAGCTATTGTAATTTTTTTATCACTTACATTTCTAATTAAGTTAGTGGTTTGGTTTAACCAATTAAAAAGTAAATCTTTTTTTGGATTAACTTGCCATTCTAAATCGTTAATTTCTTGTGGAATATACCAGCCGCCAAAGTTGGGGTGGTTACCAAAATTTGTTGCTAACTCATTTATAATTAATTGATTTTTATTGGTTATTTTATCATAGGTTTGTTGTAAACTTTTATCATCATGATTCCAACTTTCGCTAAAAAAGGTACCTAAAACTATTTTAATGTTTTTACCTTGAGAAGCATCAAAAATATGATTTAGTGCATTAAATTTCCATTCAATAAAATTTTGGTTACTTTGATTATACCAAGCAACATTTTCGTAAACTGAATACTGAATAATTAATTCATCAATACAAAGTTGCTCCATTTTATCTAATTCCTCCTCCCAGCGCTCTTTTGTCCAACTGCCACATTTACACCCTACATCATTCCACAATTGAATAAAAGAACCATTGATGTTGTAACTGTTTATTGGCGTTACGTTTTCTGGAGTGAAATTTAATGCTAAATCCACCCATTCTATTTCGCCCTGATGAACAGAATTGTTATTGGATAAAATTATTTCAAAAGCTCTAATTCTATTTAAATCAAATTTGTTGTTTCCAGCTCCTGTTACTTTTGTAAATTTTTTAACATCAAATTGTAAACTGTTTAAATTTTCAGAACCCAAACTTAAAGTTTCACTTATATACACTTCATCATCATTATCAAAAAATCCATTACTATTGATATCTTCCCAAAACTGTATATTAATCTTGGTTAAAAAATTTCCACCTTTATATTTTAGAGTAAATGCAATAGGATTATAAGATAAATCTTGTGTTTTAGTTCCGTAATTGTACAATAAACTAAAACTGTTTTGGGCTTGATTATTAAAGCTATATTGAATATTTAAATGATTAGAATTGCTTAAATTGTAAGTTGCAGTACCAGATTTTACCGATAAAAAATACTCGTTAGCTAATTTAGTTTTATGAAAAACATATAAGTCGTTAGCTTTTAAATTGCTAACAAAGCATAATAGAAAAAATAATAACTGTTGTTGTAATTTCGATAAATACATAGTGTAAAATCAATAATTATAAAGTTATTAAAAAAACATTAATTTTAAACATTTTGAATAAGCTAGATTAAATTTTTATAAATTTGTTTCATGATGAATTTTATACTTTTTTTATCTCCCAGTGGAGGAGAAATTATTGTAGTTTTAATTGCTGTTTTAATGTTATTTGGTGCCGATAAAATTCCCGATTTAGCTCGTGGAGTAGGTAAAGGCATTCGTGAAATTAAAAATGCTACAGGCGAAATCCAAAATGAAATCACTAAAAGTGTAGTTTCTAAAGATTTAAAGGAAATTAAACAAATAAAGGAGGATTTGGACATTACCAAAAACATCCAAAACGATTTAGATCCCAAATTATAATATGCTTGTTGATTTTATTTGGCTAACTGTGGGTTTAGCCTTGTTGATTTTTGGTGGAGATTTTTTAGTAAAAGGTGCTGTTGGATTAGCTTTATCCAAAAACATTTCACCTTTAATTATAGGGATGACAATTGTTTCGTTTGGTACTTCAGCTCCCGAAATGTTAGTTTGTATCAATGCCGCATTACAACCAGGCGACGCAAATTTAATGTCGATGGGAAACATTATAGGAAGTAATATAGCCAATTTATCTTTGGTTTTAGGTTCAACTGCTTTAGTGGCAAGTATTCCAGTAGAAAAACCAAGTATCAATCAAGATTGGCCAATATTATTTGTTTCCTCTTTAATTTTTATTGCATTTTCATGGGATTTACAAGTGGTATGGTGGGAAGGAATTATATTGTTTATAGGTGTAATTGTTTTTACACTTTTTATGATTTGGAAAAATAAAAATAAAGGAAATGTTGCTGTTGATTTACCTGTTGAAGATTTACCAAAGTTATCCAATACTAAAAACGTTTGGCTTAAAAATATTGGTTTTTTAGCATTAGGTATTGTAGGTTTGTTTTATGGTGCAGAGTGGTTATTAAGTTCGGCAACAAATATTGCTTTAGCTTTTGGTGTTAGTCCTTATATAATTGGCGTAACCATTTTAGCTGTTGGAACGAGTATACCCGAGTTAACTACAAGTGTAATAGCTGCATATAAAAAAGAAACCGAAATTGCTTTAGGCAACCTTATAGGAAGTAATATATTTAATATTTTGGCAGTTGTAGGTTTAACTTCTATTATTTCACCAATGAAATTAACACAAAGTGCCTTTAATTATGATATGATGTGGATGTTGGCAATAGCAGTTTTGATTTTTCCCTTTATGATTTGGAAAAAACTAATTCAAAGATGGATGGGGTTAATTTTAGTGCTGGTATATAGTTGTTATGTTTATTTTTTAATTGTATAAAAGCTAGATTATGTTGCGAAATGAATTGATTGGCACGCTTTTAAAAAGAGAGTATAAATACAAAAGTGAATCTGTAAATTTATCGGAGGTTTTTGGTGTTAATGTTTTTGATTTGCAAAAAATGAAAACCTATTTAACCAAATCATCTTTCGAAAAAGTAGAAGATGCGATAAAATTTGGAAACAAAATTAGTATTCATGTAGCTAACGATGTTGCTAATGCCATGAAAACTTGGGCAATAAGTGTTGGTGCAACTCATTTTACACACTGGTTTCAACCATTAACTGGTTCTACAGCCGAAAAACACGATGCTTTTGTAGAGGCTTTAGGCGACGGTACAGCTGTAAATACTTTTGAAGGTATTAGTTTGGTGCAACAAGAGCCTGATGCTTCTTCTTTTCCCAGTGGAGGATTACGTAATACATTTGAAGCTAGAGGATATACTGCATGGGATCCTTCTTCTCCTGCTTTTGTTTTAGATAACACACTTTGTATTCCTACAATTTTTGTTTCGTACACTGGGGAAGCTTTAGATTATAAAGCACCTTTGTTAAATGCTTTAACTGCTGTTGATAAAGCTGCAACTGAGGTTGCGCAAATATTTGATAAAACCGTTGAAAAAGTTTTTGCAACTTTAGGCTGGGAACAAGAATTTTTTTTGATTGATGAATTGTTGTATCATTCTCGCCCCGATTTACAACTAACTGGTCGTACTTTGTTCGGACATGTTTCGGCTAAACATCAGCAATTAAAAGATCATTATTTTGGTTCTATTAACGAACGAACAATGAACTTTTTTAAAGAGTTTGAATACGAAGCCATAAAGTTAGGTATTCCTGTAAAAACTCGCCACAATGAAGTTGCGCCAATGCAATTTGAATGTGCACCTATGTTTGAGGAATGTAACTTATCTGTTGATCATAATTTACTTACTATGGATTTGATGAAAAGAGTTGCTGCTCGTCATCATTTTAAAGTTTTATTTCACGAAAAACCTTTTGATGGAATCAATGGCTCTGGTAAACACAACAATTGGTCCTTGCATACCGATAGCGGAATTAATTTACTTAAACCAGGAAAAAATCCTAAGGAAAACCTACAGTTTTTAGCGTTTTTTGTTTGCGCGATAAAAGCTGTTCATGATTACCCCGATTTGCTAAGAGCTTCTTATTTAAATGCAGCAAACGATCATCGTTTGGGCTCAAAAGAAGCGCCGCCTTCCATTTTATCTGTTTTTATAGGTTCGGAATTAACAGCGATGTTAGATGAAATTGAAACTAAAATTAAGGGAGGGAAAATGACACCCGAGGAAAAAACCGAAATTAAACTAAACATAGGTAAAATTCCTCAAATTTTAGTAGATAACACGGATAGGAATCGTACTAGTCCGTTTGCATTTACCGGAAATAAATTCGAAATTAGAGCAGTTGGTTCTTCTTTAAACTGCTCGGCAGTGATGACAGTTTTAAACACCATGATGGCTAAGGTTTTAGGTGAGTTTAAAGTTGAAGTAGAAACTCGAATTGAAAAGGGTTTAAAAAAGGATGAGGCAATTTTTGAAGTTTTACGAAAATATATTATAGAATCGAAAAATATACGATTTGAAGGTGATAGTTACAGTGAAGAGTGGATAAAAGAATCTAAAAAAAGAGGTTTGTCGGCAACTAAAAATACGATCGAAGGAATTGCTTGTTTAAAAGATAAAAAAGTAATTCAATTGTTTGAAGAAATGAAAGTTTTATCTGCCTCTGAATTAGAAGCACGATACAATATTAAACTGGAACAATACAAAAAAATGATCCAGATTGAAGCCAGAACTTTAGGTGATTTAGCTATTAATCATATTATTCCTGCAGCAATAAATTACCAGCATAAATTATTGCAAAACATACAAAGTTTACAAGATGTTTTTGGAAAAGAAAATTTACGAGAACGTTGCTCAGCTCAAATACAAATCGTTGAGGAGATTTCTAAAAGGGTAAATACTTTGCACTCATCTGTTAATGATATGGTAGAAGAAAGGAAAAAGGCGAATTTAATGACGGATTCCTTTAAAATGGCTAATGCTTATGCTCTAAATGTTTTTCCGTACTTTATTCTAATTAGAAACGAAGTGGATAAATTGGAGCAAATTGTAGACGATAAATTGTGGCCTTTACCAAAATATCGTGAGTTAATGTTTTTGTTTTAAAACCTTTTAATATATCTATGACAATAAGGAGTTCCTCCTTTAATATTGTAGTAATTTTGATGATAATCTTCGGCACTGTAAAAAGTAGTAGCCGGGGTAACTTTTGTAGCTATTTTCAAACCTTTTTCCTCTAAAATTGTAATAAGTTTCTCTGAGATTTCTTTTTGCTCGTTAGTTAAATAAAATATTTCACTTCTATACTGCGTTCCAATATCAGGTCCTTGACGGTTTATCTGAGTAGGATCATGGGTTTCAAAAAAATATTTGCACAATTCTTCAAAGCTAATTTCTGTTGAATTATATAAAACTCTAGTAGCCTCAGCATGTCCAGTCCTTCCTGTACAAACTTCTCTATACGCCGGATTTTTAATTGTTCCACCAATATAGCCAACCTCTGTACTTACAACTCCTTTTAGTTTTTTAAAATAATATTCTGTTCCCCAAAAACATCCACTTGCAAAAATTGCTGTATCAACAGTATTATTTGTATTTTCCATAATCATAACTTCTGTATTATTTGCTTTTTTTTTATCTTGAGCATTACAACTGCAATATACAATCACAGCTAATAATTGTAAAATTAACCTTTTAAACATTTAATTTTTTAACAAATTTACCTCTTTTACTTTGTTTACACTTCATAAAAAAAATAAATATAATATAAGAACATAAAAAAAGTCTGGTGGGATTTTCCACCAGACTTTTTTAAATTAATGTATATAAATTATTTTAAGCTTCTAAAGCGTTTTCAATTTCCTCAGTTCCTTTTTTCTTTTCTTTTTTCAATTGTAAATCGTAGTAAATCGGACTAGCAATAAATAAAGAAGAATAAGTACCTACAACAACACCAACAATTAAAGCAAAAGCAAAACCTTGGATTGATTCACCTCCAAAAAGTAAAATAGCCAACAATACAATAAAAATTGTAATGGATGTGTTAAAAGTACGTGTTAAAGTATTGTTTAAAGCTTTGTTGATAGTACCTTTCATATCTTTATTTCCAGTTATTAACTCTCTAATTCTATCAAAAATTACCACCGTATCGTTAATAGAATAACCAACAACTGTTAATATTGCGGCAATAAATGCTTGGTTAATTTCCATAGAGAAAGGCATTACATTTTTAAATAAGGAGAATACGCCTAAAACGATAATCACATCATGCATTAATGCTAAAGAAGCACCAATTGCTAAATTTAATCTTCTAAATCTAAATGAAATATATAAGAAAATACCTGCTAAAGCAATAAAAATGGAAGTGATAGCACCTTCAATAATATCATCTGCGATAGTAGGACCAACTAAATAAGATTGCATCAAACCAATCTCTTTATCTTCAGTTTGTTCAACAAAACTAGCCAATGTCATTTCGGCAGGTAAAAACTCTTTTAAACCTTCAAATAATTTTTGTTCAACTAAAGTTGATGCATCTTTTGTATTGTCATCAAACATATATTTAGTAGTGATAATCATCTGATTTCCACCTTTAATAGCTTTAACTTCTGTATTTAAAGAAGAACCATTATTATCTACAAATACTTTTGATAAGTTAGATCTTACTGCTTCTTCACTTGTAGATTCTGCTAAATTAACTTTGTACGTTCTACCACCTGTAAAATCCGTACCTAAATCAAATCCATTTGTAAAAATAGAAGCCAAACTGATTAAAATTACCGCACCAGATAATAAGTAATATTTTCTTCTAGATTGAATAAATTCGATTGTTGTATTTTTAAATAATTTCTCCGAAAACTTTGTGGTAAATTTGATTTCTTTGTTTTTCTCTAATAATTTATCAAAAATTAATCTTGTAATAAAAATTGCAGAGAATAATGATGTTAAAATACCAATCACTAACGTTTGCGCAAAACTTTCAATAACACCACTTCCAAAATACCATAAAATTATACCAGTAATTAAAGTTGTGATGTTGGCATCTAAGATGGCTGTGTACGAATTTTTAAAACCATCAGAGATGGCTTGTTTAACTGATTTTCCAAAATTTAATTCCTCTCTAATTCTTTCGTAAATTAATACGTTGGCATCCACCGACATACCCACTGTTAAAACTATACCTGCAACACCAGGTAATGTTAAAGAAATTGTTGGAGCAGCAGCTAACGCACCAATGATAAAGAAAATGTTTGCAATTAAGGCAACATTGGCAACCCAGCCACTAGATGAGTAATAAAATACCATGTATAATAAAACAACCAATAATGCAATCACAAATGATAAAACACCAGATTGAATTGCTTCCTGTCCTAAAGTTGGACCCACTAATGATTCTTCAACAATTTTTGCAGGAGCAGGGAATTTACCCGCATTTAAAACGTTGGCTAAATCTTTATTCCAGTGCTCGTTGTCCTCTCTACTTCCTCCAGTAATCATTGTAGAACCTGAGTTAATTGGTCCGTTAGCAACTGGAGCAGAATATACTACGCCATCTAATACAATTGCAATAGGTTTTTGATTTTCGGCAGAACTTCTTGTAATATCCTCCCATTGTTTAATTCTGTCGGATTTAAAATCTAAGCTTACTATTTTTCTACCATTTTCATCAAAATCTGCACGAGCAAATTTAATTAAATCACCCTGCATCATTGGCTCATTTTGGCGGTTAGTACTTAAGAAATAAAGTTGTATAAAACTACCTCTTTCGCCAGCAGTAGCTTTTGCATCATAAGCTAATTTTAATCTGTCTGGAAAAACTCTTTTACCAGCAATAGATTGCATAAATTTGTTCACTTTAGCAGTATCGTTAATCATTACAAAAGTGTTGTAACTATAACCAGCTAAAGCCGCCTCACGGAAAGGATTTAAATTGTCGTTGTTTAATAATTCATCACTTACAACAGCAGTATCTTTGATATCTTCATCGTTAGATGATTTATTAAACATTTCATCATATAAATCAGCTGCAACTAAAATTTCATCTTTAATATCTCTGATGTCAAAAACATCCCAAAATTGTAAGTTAGCAGAACCTTGTAACAATTTACGTACACGATTTACATCCTTTACACCAGGCAAATCCACCATAATTCTACCAGTATTACCTAATTTACGAATATCAGGTTGAGCAATACCAAATTGTTTTACCCTTTCTCTTAAAACCTGATTAGCTTGGTTCATTGCATCCTCAGCGTAATTATTTAATACCTTTAAAACCTCAGAATCTTTTGTTTCTGCAGTAAAATCATTATCACGAGTAATAAACCAATTTGCTAATGGTTGTTTGCCCTGTAATTCCTTAAAAGCAGCATAAAAATGTTCGATATATGAACCCGAGTTAGTTTTAAATAATTCTTGAGCTCTTTTTTCAACTGCTTTAAATTCTGCACTATTTGCATTAGCAGCAGCCATTGAGCGAATTAAATCTTCCATCGAAATTTCTAAGGTAACACTAATACCACCTCTTAAATCCAAACCTAAGTTAATTTCACGTTGTTTTACTTCACGGTAAGTGTAACCTAACCAAACTTCTTCATTGTCTTTGTCGGATAAAGCCTGAATGTAAGCTTCGTAATCGTCGCCCACTTCTTCTCTAATTTCTTTTTCAACATTTTTAGATACGTAAGTAAACGAAAGTTCGTACAAACACACCAAAGCAATTACTGCTACTAAAAATTTTACGATTGTTTTATTTTGCATTGTTCCTAAAAATTAATAACTCGTCATTTTCACAACGGGCAAATATAGTCAATCCTTATCTAAATAATAAAAATCCACTTTAATTTTTTCAAACAAATTTGAAAATACATAAAAATAGGGATTTTGTTAATATCTTTTGCATGGGAATAATCCTTTACATTTAATAAAAATATTTCCAAAGAAAATAGATTATGTATATTTGTCCACCTAATCAAAAAATGTAGTTAAAAGTGAAAGAAAAACTAGTGAATATCATAAAATACGTATTCTTTTTAGGAATGGGAGTAGGAATTACTATATACCTTTTTAAAGATTTAAAAGTTGAAGAAATCTGGCAAGAGGCAAAAACTATGGATTATTCCTTTTTTATATACAGTAGTTTATTTTCATTAGTTGCACATTTTGTACGAGCAGCTCGCTGGAGTATTTTAATTAGAAGTGTGGGTTATCAGCCCAGAATTTGGAATGTTTTTTCATCCGTAATGACAATGAATTTATTTAATATTTTAATCCCACGTTCGGGAGAAGTAGTAAGATGCGGAACTATTTACAAATACGAAAAAATACCAGTTAAAAATTTATTAGGTACTGTAGTAGTGGAGCGTTTAATAGATTTATTATCCTTAATAATATTAACTGTTGTATTGGTGGTAATTAATTTTCCATTGATGCAAACTTTATATTACAAATCATCAATGCCAGATTTAGTGAATGATTTATTAAATAAAAAGTGGTTGATTTTTTTAGTACTAGCATTTGGTGTTTTAACTGTTTTATTGGCAATTATTTTCCGAAAAAAACTATTAAAACTTAGTGTTTTCCAAAAACTAGGTAAAACTTTAGCCGATTCTAAAGTAGGATTAATTAAAATGTGGAAAACCAAAGAAAAACCAATGTTTTTGTTTCATACCATTTTGTTGTGGGCGATGTATTTAGGGATGTTGTATATTAATGTTTTTGCCTACGAACCTACAAAACATTTAGGTTTTTTAGCTGGATTTACCTTATTGGTATCAGGTAGTTACGGAATGGTTGCTCCAACAAATGGGGGAGTGGGAGCGTGGCATGCAATGGCTTTATTAGGATTCTCGGCTTTTGGAATTGTAGGTAACTCAGCAGCGGCAATAGTAAACGTAATGTTTTTAACCGTTACAGCAGGTGTTGCAGTACACGGAATTATTGCCTTAGTACTTACTCCATATTTTAACAAAAAATATCCATTAAAAGAAACTCCAAATACCAATAACTAATGCAATTTGTAGTATTTGATACCGAAACTACTGGTTTACCAAAACGTTGGGATGTTTCCTATAAAGAGGTAGATAATTGGCCAAGGGTGGTTCAGGTTGCTTGGCAAACGCATGATGAATGGGGGAATTTAACCGATAGTAAGGATTATTTAATTAAACCAAAAGGTTTTGATATTCCTTATGATGCCGAGAAGGTTCATGGGATTTCTACAGCTTTAGCAGAGGCAGAAGGTTATGATTTAGAAAAAGTTTTAGAAGAGTTTAAAGTAGTTTTAGAACAATCGGATTATTTGGTTGGACAAAATTTGAATTTTGATATTCAGGTTTTAGGTGCCGAGTTCGAACGTTTACAATGGGAAACAAAATTACACACCACACTTGTATTAGATACTTGTACCGAAAAAACTGCTAACTTATGTAAAATAGCAGGAGGTAAAGGCGGACGATTTAAATTACCAAAATTAGGCGAATTACACCATTATTTGTTTGGAGTTGATTTTGCGGAAGCGCACAATGCAAGCGCAGATGTTGAAGCTACTGCGAGATGTTTTTTTGAGTTACTACGCGTTGGAAATTATACAACCGAGGAATTAAAAGTTGGTTTTGAATACATTCGGGATTATCAAATCAAACATACTCAACCGATAAAAAGTTTTGGTTTAAAACATCGAAATTTAAAAGAAGAAAGTAAAAAATATGCTCAAAAAAGTTTTTCGGGTTTAGATACAAATACTTTACAAGCCAACAAGGAAAAATTAAAAAACTTATCTTTTGCACATTTACACAACCACTCGCAATTTTCTATTTTACAATCCACTTCGCAAATTAAGGATATTGTAAAAAAAGCCATCGAATTTAAATTAAGTGCTGTTGCCCTAACTGATACAGGAAATATGATGGGGGCATTTAATTTCGTTAAAGCAGTTTTAGCCCACAACAAAACTCTTGCGGATAATCCCGAAGCTCAAAAATTAATTCCTATTGTAGGTTGTGAATTGAATGTTTGTAAAAACAGATTGGATAAAACCACAAAAGATAATGGAAATCAGGTTGTAATTTTAGCAAAAAATTATAACGGATATAAAAACTTAGCTAAAATTTGTTCGCAAGCTTGGATTGATGGATTTTACTACATTCCCAGAGTGGATAAAAAGTTAATTTTAGAGCACAAAGAAGATTTAATTATTTTATCTGGTGGCGAATTTGGAGAAATTCCTAATTTGATTTTAAACTTTGGCGAAAATCAGGCTGAAACTGAAATGTTATGGTGGAAAGAGCATTTTGGGGATGATTTTTACATCGAAATTAATCGATTAAAAACGTCTAATCAAGAAAGATTAAACGAACCCTTAATTCGTTTAGCGCATAAACACAATATTAAAATTGTTGCTGCAAACAATAATTTTTATGTGGAACAAAAAGATGCCGATGTACACGATATTTTATTATGTGTTAAAGATGGTGAGTTAAAAAATACACCTATTGGACGAGGTAGAGGTTTTAGATTTGGTTTAGAAAATCAGGAATATTATTTTAAATCTCCTGATGAAATGAAAGATTTGTTTTTGGATTTACCAGAAGCTATAGAAAATATTGAGGAAATTGTAAATAAAATTGAGGTTTACAAACTTGAAAGTGATGTTTTGTTACCCAAATTTGATATTCCAGAGCAATTTATAGATCCTAGGGATGAGGAAGATGGACTAAAACGCGGTGAAAATGCTTTTTTACGCCATTTAACCTACGAAGGTGCTAAAGAAAGATATGGCGAAATTACTGATGAAATTAAAGAACGTTTGGATTTTGAGCTAGAGGTAATTGCTAAAACAGGTTATCCAGGATATTTTTTAATTGTGCAAGATTTTATTGCAGCAGCCAGAAATATGGGTGTTTCTGTTGGTCCTGGAAGGGGTTCTGCTGCGGGTTCTGCTGTGGCTTACTGTACTAAAATTACTAACATTGATCCTATTAAATACGATTTACTATTCGAGCGTTTTTTAAATCCCGACAGGGTAAGTATGCCCGATATTGATATTGATTTTGATGATGAAGGCAGGGGTAAAGTTATTCAGTATGTTATCGATAAATATGGGGCTAGTCAGGTTGCACAAATCATAACCTATGGTACTATGGCGGCAAAATCATCCATTAGAGATACTGCCAGAGTTTTGGATTTACCTTTAAGTGAGGCAGATAGATTGGCTAAATTGGTGCCTGATACTATAAAACTAAATGATTTATTTAGTTGGGATGAAAAAAAGTTTAAAGAAAAAGTTAAACCCGAGCAAATTCCTTTAGCGCAAGAGTTAAAAACATTATTTCAACAAAATAATTTACAAGGAGATATTATTCGTAAAGCGCATTCCCTAGAGGGTTCGATGCGAAATACAGGAATTCATGCTTGTGGAGTAATTATCACACCAAGTGATATTCGCGAACATATTCCTGTGGCGGTTGCCAAGGACTCAGATATGTGGTGTACGCAGTTTGATAATGCGGTGGTGGAGAGTGCTGGTTTGTTAAAAATGGACTTTTTAGGTTTAAAAACTTTAACCTTAATTAAAGATGCTATTGCCATTATAAAGGAACGCCACGGAATTGAATTGGTTGCGGATGATTTTCCTTTGGATGACGAAAAAACTTACGAACTTTTTCAGCGTGGAGATACGGTTGGGGTGTTCCAATACGAATCTGTGGGTATGCAAAAATACATGACACAGCTAAAACCAACAGTTTTTGCCGATTTAATTGCCATGAATGCCTTGTATCGTCCGGGGCCTTTAGAGTATATTCCAAGTTTTATTGCGCGTAAGCATGGTAAAGAACCTATCACTTACGATTTGGAGGGGATGGACGAGTATTTGGAAGAAACCTACGGTATTACGGTTTATCAAGAGCAGGTGATGTTGTTGTCGCAAAAATTAGCAGGATTTACCAAAGGTGAAGCCGATATGTTGCGTAAAGCTATGGGTAAAAAATTAGCCGATTTATTGGCTAAATTAAAACCTAAATTTATTGAAGGGGGCGAAAAAAACGGACATGCTGTTGCAAAATTAGAGAAGGTTTGGAAAGATTGGGAAGCGTTTGCTGCCTATGCTTTTAACAAATCACACTCCACTTGTTATGCTTATGTTGCATACCAAACTGCCTATTTAAAAGCGCATTATCCTGCCGAGTACATGGCATCGGTTTTAAGTAACAACATGAGTGATATTAAGCAAGTGAGCTTTTTTATGGAGGAATGTAGGCGAATGGGGGTACAGGTTTTGGGTCCGGATGTAAACGAATCGGGTTTTAAATTTACGGTGAATAAAAAAGGGGATATTCGTTTTGGTTTAGGTGCAGTAAAAGGTGTTGGAGAAGGAGCAGTAGAAAGTATTATTGAAGAGCGCAAAAAAGATGGTCCTTATCCAGATATATATGATTTTGCTAAACGTGTAAATTTAAGAGCAGTAAATAAACGTTGTTTCGAAAACTTAGCCAAAGCTGGTGGTTTTGATTGTTTTCAAGATATACACCGTGCGCAATATTTTTATAAAGTTAACGAAAGAGATTTAACTCCTTTGGAAGTTGCAATGAAATATGGAACGCAATTGCAAACAGAAGCGAATTCCATGCAACAAACTTTATTTGGTGATACAATGGAAACCCAAATGCCTAAACCGGTTTTCCCAGCTTGTGAGCGTTGGAGTAGTGTGTATGAGTTAAAATTGGAAAAAGAAATGGTGGGTATCCATATTTCGGGTCATCCTTTGGATGATTTTGAGTTGGAAATCAATAACTTTTGTAATGTTAACTTGGAAATGATTAAAAAATCGCCCGAACAAATGATTGATAAAGAAATTAGCTTTGTTGGTCGTGTTGCCCGAGCTGAAGAACGTACAAGCCAGGCTGGTAACATGTACGGAAAATTAGTTTTAGAAGATTATTACGATACTTTTGATGTAATGCTTTTTGGCGATAATTATATCAACTACCGAAAATATTTAATCGAAGAATCCTTTTTATTTATCAAAGGGAAATTCGAATATAAAAAATGGAGTAAAACTGATTTTAATTTTAATCCAACACATATCGAGTACTTGCCTGATATGCGAAAAAAACTGGTTAAAAAAATAGTTTTAAAGCTCGATTTTACAGAATTAGATGAAATTTTGGTAGATGCTTTATCGGATGTAGTTTTAAAAAATCCTGGAGATTGCACCTTAAGATGTTCGGTTTTTCACGATGGCGACTTTTTAGATTTATCCTCAGATTATAAAGTAGAATTAAGCAACGATTTTATAAAATCCATTAAACAATTGCCTGGGGCAGATTTATTTATTCCTAAAAACTAGTGTTTTGTAGCACAAAAATTATATGGAGGTACTTATAAAATCATTGGTAAATAAAAATATAAACGTTACCGAAATTTTAAAGATTGTTGTTACCGAAATTCGACCTACAATTTTAGGAAGCGATAAAGCTGTAATCAATCGCTTTACTTTATTTGTTGAAACTCTCGAAAATAATCCCGAAACTGCTTTGTATATTGGAAAAGGTATTGGGGAATTATTAGAAAAAAAAGATTTAATTTCACTGTTTACCGAATCGGGTATATACAAACATCAAAGTTTTTTTAAAACTGTTATACAAAAAATTTATCATTTTATATTACCTCCCATAGTGGATAAAAAGGAGCTTAAATTTGATTTTAATGAGATTTTTCAACGTAAAAATGATTCTCAATGGATTAAAATTATACCTAATGATTTGTGGATGAGGTTATTTTTTGTTTTGCAATATAAACAGGAATTTAACATTAAAAATAATTTATGGCATACTGTGCAAATACTTTCGCATCGTATAATTGGTATTAGTATTAGTCCGGATTTAACCGAAAAATATAAAGAATTAAAAGATTCAAACTCTGTTTTTTTGAATCTCCTGTATAAGGTTAATACATTAAAAATTCAGCAAATTTCATCCGAAAATGATTATCTCGAACTAATTTCTTGCTTAAATCAATGCGATAAAAAGGTATTACAAATGCGTAAAGCTCAACATCAAATTGGTGCAGGTTTAACATTAACATTTAACTTACAACGTTTACAACAACACTTGGCTCGATTTCGAATTTTGGTAAATTTAATTTTTGCAAAATCAGTTGATATTCAAAACAAAACGGCAAGTGTATTTTTAAAAAAGTTGGTTGAATTTGAAAATGAAAAACACAGTTTACGCGGACAAATTAGCAATAACCTAGAAGTTTTAGCTTTTCAAATTACCGAACATACTGGGCGTACAGGCGAACATTATATTACAACCAATGCAGAAGGGTATGCTGAAATGAGAAAATCGGCAATGAAAGGTGGTGCTGTTGTAGGAATACTAAATATTACAAAAATCGCAATACATAAACTCCATTTGTCGCAATTTGGAGAAGCCTTTTTATACAGTATGAATTATTCCTTGGGGTTTATTGGAATTCATTTTTTACATGGGACACTTGCTACTAAACAACCCGCAATGACGGCTTCAAAACTAGCAGCTAGCCTTGATAATAAAGATGAAAATGAGGAAGATAGTTTACAAAATTTATCCAAATTAATTATAGATACTTTTCGTTCTCAATTTATTGCTTTTGTAGGAAACTTAGTGGTTGCATTACCAGTGGCATTCTTATTATCTATGTTGATTTTTTATCTTAGCGGAGATTATTTTGTGTCCGAATCCAAAGCATGGAAATTAATAAAAGACATTAATCCACTTAAAAGTTTATCCTTATTCCACGCGGCAATAGCTGGAGTTTATTTATTTATGGCTGGTGTCATTTCTGGTTATTACGATAACTCGGTAATTTTTAACAAAGTTCCTCAACGTTTAAAAGCACATCCGGTTCTCAAAAAATTAATCTCTACTTCCACATTACAAAAGATTGGAAATTATATAGAGCACAACTCCGGAGTAATAATTGGTAATTTTATTTTAGGTATTTTATTAGGAATTACAGGTACAGTAGGCGTTATTTTTGGTTTACCGATAGATATTCGCCACATTACCTTTGCTGCCGGAAACTTTGGACTTGCCATAGCTACTTTAGGAACTAAAATTACCTTAAACACCGCCTTAACCACTACAATTGGTATTTTATTAATAGGTTTAGTAAACTTTACAGTAAGTTTTGGTTTAGCCTTATTATTAGCCACCAAATCCCGCCGTGTAAGTTTCTCCAATACCAAACAATTGTTATGGATTGTATTTAAAAAGTTCCTAAAATCACCTAAACAATTTTTTGTACCGAGAAAAAATTAATAAAATTATAAATTACTTTATTAATTCCAAACCAGTTGTAGCACTTTGATCTCCAGGAGAAAGTAATAATACTTTTTTAAATAATATTTTAGCTTCACGGGATTTTCCTAATTGTAAATTTGTCCAAGCAAACATAATTAAGCCATCATAATCAAAAGGATAAAGATTTACAACTTTTTCGAAGTACTTAAAAGCAGTTTGAAAATCTTTTTTATCGTAATAAATATATCCTAATTTATAATTTGCAAGTGAATTTTGAGGGTCAATTTCTAATATTTTTTTATACTGTATGATAACATTCGTCATATTTCCAAATGCAGCAGCAGGATAAACGTAGCCTAATCTAGCCTCGATCGAAACAGGCATTAAATTTATAGCTTTTTGATAATAAGAAATAGATTCTTGGTATAAACCTGCATTATAAGTTAACCAGCCTAAGCGTAAATTACATTCATATGAATCTTCAATATAAACATTTTTTAAAGTAGATATAGCTGCAGCATAATTTCCATTTTTTTCGTACTGATAACTTTTAGTAAATGCATCTATTAAATTATCATTTTGCGCTATTGATAAGCTTGAAAATAACAAAAGAGAAGTAAAAATTGCACTTTTAAAGATTAAATTAATTTTAGATTTCATGGTATAAATTTTAGGTTAATAAATAATGCATTGTATTGGTAATTATTAATGTTTTCGTTTTGTTTTAATTCTAAATTATAGTATACACTAGTTTGCCATTTAGGATGCCAACGGTAATATAGGCCAATTTCGTATAAATGAGATGTAATATCATAATTATTATTTACAATTTCGCCATTATAAGTTACCAAATTATGTCCGCCACCTTTAAGTATTGAACTACTTAAACCAATTTTAGATGTTAATTTATATCCAAAAAATGGTTTAAAAGCACTTGTTAAATTAACGAAGCCATTATGAGTACTTGCAAAATAATTCATTCCAAAATACAGTTTAGAATTTGCTTTTGGAAAATAGGTATATCCAAAAGTAAATTGATTATGATTTACGTTATTACCAAAAAATGTTACGAATCCAAAGTTAAACTGATTTTTTAAATAATATTTATACATTTCCACCGAAACAACCCATTGATTTCCTTTTGTAATATTTGTAGAATTGAAAGAAAATACAGAATAATCATACTTTAAAGAACTAAAACCCGAGTGAAAATTCCAATTATTTTTTAAAGGTATTGATATGGCGGTGTAAAATTGTAGCTGCTTAATTGCCCAAATATTATTTTTTTGAGAAATTTGATTTAAACTAAGTTTTAGATTATTTGAACGTAAAAATTTAAAATCTACATCAATATCTGTTTCATAAACTGTTGGAATATATTCCGAATTTGATAGTTTAAAACCTTCTCGAATTTGTGTAGATTGTATGATTTTTTTTGAATTAAATCCAACTGTTTGTTTTACATATTCATTTTGATTATTCATAATATTTAACGCTTGTAAATATTGCTCGCTTTTTAAATACGAATAGTATAAATACTTTACAGCTATATTTTCGGCATTATTCATTTCTATTGCTTTTAAAAAATGTGGAATTGCGAGTAAATATTCATTTTTATAATAATATGCTAAACCAACTCTTAACCTTAAGGCATAAAAATCCAATTTGGTTTTAATAATGGAATCTCCAACTATTATAAGTTCATCCCATTTATTTTCCAAATACAAATTTTCAGTAAGTTCGTTTACATATTTAAAATCCTGACTAAACCCTTTGAAAAGAGGAGTGAAGAAAAGAATTATAATTAATGAATTACGGAAGCTTCTTTGCATGAATTATTTTTATGAATAATTAATTTTTGCAATCCATTTTTTCCAATTTCAATTTCGTATTTCGCAACATTACTTTCCTTTTTACCCACTCTTTTAAAAGTTTCGGAAGATAATTTAACAAGATTAGGATTAATTTCATTATCAATACTTAAATATTTACCCACGTAACTTGCACCTATATAAATTTTAAAAGGAGCAAAAAAATCTTGAACAAACCTATTAAAACCAGAAAAAAAGTAGGTTAAAGGTAAAATATCTTTAACTTCAATACCATCATAATAACCAAGTACAACTTTATATGCAGCAAAATAAAAATCATACAGCAAACTATTCTCATCACCTTCAAATGATGTGAAATAATGTAAAATTCCGTTGTTTTGTAAATAGGCAATAGATTTACTTTGCTGACAATATATATACACTTGATTATACGAATTTGTAAAAACTTCCCAAATTACAATTTCATTTGTATCATTTAACAGCCATTTAATAGTCATTCCAGGAACAAAATTAAAAGCATTAGTTACAATAGGAGTAGTTAAAATTTTACTTATTTTTTGATTCTCAACAGGATATTCAAAAGAGTGAAATTTATATCCATCAATATGTTTAGAAACAAAATATGCTAAAGGATATTTTAAAGTTTTGGCACCAATAAAAGGAGTAGTTTGTAATTGAAAATGTATGTGTGGTTCTGGAGATCTGCCCGAGTTTCCACAAGTTGCTATAACATCACCTTTTTTCACATAATCACCAATTTTAACTTTAAAAGTTTCCTCTTTTAAATGCGTTAATTTAGAATATAAAAAATCGGCATGTTTAATAACAATTGCATTGCCCCAGTTATTTTCTATATTCACACCTCCAATTTCGTTATCTGGTATATTATCTAAAATATCCACCACCCATCCATCTGCAGGAGCTAAAACAGGAACATTATAACAATAAAAATCCTCTACATTTACTCCGTTATCTTGATATGTTTTTTCTTGATTATCTGTAATCACAAAATCAAAAGCATACTGCCATTCCCCTTTATGTGTTATTTTACCATTATGCGCTTGCGAAACATTCCATTCTCCATAAAAAGGTAGATGTATATGGTAAAATATATCGTTTTTATATCGTTCGGCTTGATGATGAAAAGCATATAAATTTTTTTCGGGAGAAAACAATTGCTGTTGTACAATAAATAATTTTCGTGTATGCTGTCTTTGGTATAATACAAATAAAATTAAAATTACAACTAAAGAAAATGGAAGAGAATAAATTGGGAGTCCGAAGGTTACAAAAAATGAACCCAAAGCACTAATACAAAGGGCAATTAAAACAGCAGAAAGTATAGATAAAAAATAAGATCTGCCAGAAGGTATAATAAAAAAACCACCTAATGCTATACTAGATAATATGTAATTAAAACCTATGTAACTGTATTCCAGTTCATTCATATCTCCTTGGAAATACCAACAGAAATAATATCCGGTAAAAAATCCAATTATCGAAAGCGAAAATGCAATTCTAGAATAAATCAATAATCCTAAAGCAATAAATCCACCAACCAATAAATTGTATTGTAAAAAAATTGCACCTAAAGATTTTAGGTATACATCAATTAATAAGGGTAATTTAAATAAACTAATGTTATATATCAATAACCCGAGTTCTTCACCCCAAAAAACATAAAATTCATTTACAGTATAAATACCTTTTTCGCTTAATTCAATAGCTTTAAATTCGTTTGCACCCAATAAAACTGTCCATACACCTAATACAAAAGGAATCCCTAAAATTGGAATGGCATAAGCCGAAAAAAAACTTTTTAACCAAACAGAAAAAAATGCGGTAAAAATTGAGGCTAAAATTAAAAAACCTACTGTTGGGAAACTTAATTTATAAAATAAACCAATTATAAATCCTACCATGATGGAGTTAAAGGAGTATAAACCAGATCGTATAGTTTCTTCGTTAAAACCAATAATATCCGAAACAATAATGGCAATTAATCCAGCTAATATTCCTGCAATACCCACATAGGGATTTACTAAAGAAGCCAACAATAGCAAATAGCCAAACCACTTGTGATTTGAGAAGAAAATTTGGCTATAACTATTGATTAGGGCTTCCCAATAAAATTGAATTTTTAATTTAAACATGAGCCTATTGTATGTTATTATAATTTAAAAGATTTTAAATATTCTGGCATTTGTTCTCCTTCTTCAATACTTCCCAAAGTTTCTTTATTTCTAATAACATGAGGTTTTTGATTCATATCAATCATAACAACAGCAGGTCTTAGTGCTATAAACTGCATCCATTGTGTCATGTTATATGCACCTACAGCATGTACAACAACATGGTCGTCTCTTTTTAAAGGAGGAAGTGTTACATTTTCTCTAATAACATCAATATTCATACATAAAGGACCATATAAAACGGCGTCCTCAGTATATTGAGAAAACTCTTGAGCTGGAGAAATTTTATGATCGTACCAAAACGAAGTAAATAAAATATTTACACCAAAATCCATAATGGTAGCCCTTCTACCATCAGATAAACGTTTATTAGAAATTACACTGCCTAATAAATATCCTGCAGAATCAATTAAAGATCTTCCAGATTCTAAAATTAATAAAGGCAATTCATTTTCAACAAATCCTGCATTTAAAATCGCAGTTGAAATTGCTTCGGCATATTGATCAAAAGTGGGAACATAATCCGCTCCTTGTAAATAACTTCCTTTTAAAGTGTTTTTGGATGCGAAACCTCCACCTAAATCTAAATACTGAATCGTTTTTTTGAATTTATTTTTTACCGCTAAAGCCAATTCGGATAGTTTTGCTGCAGCAATTCCGTACGCATTTGGTGATAACATAAATGTACCAATATGGGTATGTAATCCTACTAAATCCATTGCATCATTCAACATGATTTTATTGATGGCATCCCACGCTTGTCCGTTTTCGTAATTAAATCCAAATCTGTCCCAAATTGGATAAACTCCAGTGTCCATATTTACTCTAATAGCTACTCTTGGTCTTTTTTTCAATTCTAAAGCTAATTCCTTAATTAAATACAATTCATCTAAATGGTCGATATGAATTAGTGAATCGTTTTGAATAGCCGAAGTTAAATCTTCAATAGTTTTATCCGGTCCGTTAAAAATAATTTTAGTGCCTGGAACATTATTTTTTAAAGCTTTTTTATACTCAAAACCAGATACAACTTCACCCCAAGAACCTTCTTGATGAAAAACATTACACACTGCATTGATGTAGTTTGTTTTATACGACCATGCAAATTGAACTTTTGGATATCTAGTTGTAAAAGCTCTTTTGGCAGATTGAAAAGTTTCGCGAATTGTTTTTTCGGATATCACAAATAAAGGAGAACCAAATTTACCTATTAATTCTTTCACAGAGTTTCCATCAATATGCGTAACAGGAGCATATTCGGTTTTTGTTCCAAATTTATTAGTTACGCCAGTATTTAATTTTGTAATTAGCGGGCGTTCGTATTGTAATTTTTTCATATGTGTTTTTTTTATGTTTAATTTTTCAGTTTATTCAATAAATTATCATCTTGTTTTTAAACAGGTTAATAGATTGTAAATTTTCATATTCGTGCTTTAGCAGGATATTTCTATCTTA
>JACCED011254271.1_pt1 | contig 41110 bp, 37 predicted proteins | sample 7455021 | NCBI WGS metagenome assembly JACCED01 (sample SAMN15323456, study PRJNA562643) | freshwater metagenome | isolation source: river surface water | place: USA:Blue River Watershed | collected 2017-08-19
GCAATGAAGATTTCAGGTGGATGGTTGGTCTTCGGAGACCTATCAGCATAATTTAAAAAACAAAGGGGAATAATATGTCAAAGCAAGCAGGTAGAATGAGTCAAGGAGCAAATGACTTCTTGGCACCGTATGCTCCAACAATTGGAACAGCAACAAACGTTCCATCAGGAAGAGCATATAATAATGGACGAGCAGATGTTACATTCACTGCTGACGGAAGAAATGCAGCAACATCATTTACTGTGACGTCTTCCCCTGGAGGTTATACTGGCACTGGTGCATCATCGCCAATTACTGTAACAGGTTTGCAGTCAGACACAGCATATACTTTTACAGTAACTGCAACAAATAGTTATGGAACATCAGCAGCATCTTCTGCTTCTAATAGCATTACTGCAACTACTGTTCCAGCAACACCAGGTGCACCAAGCGCTTCATCCCCATCTGCTGGAACTGACTCAGTTTCTTGGTCAGCACCAGCAAGTGGTGGATCTGCAATTACAAACTATCACTGGGAATCTAATGATGGAAAGTCTGGAGATACTGGAACAAGCACATCTGTAAACGTATCTCAGGAACAAGGTACAGCACAGGCATATCGTGTTTATGCAACAAATGCAAATGGTAATTCAGAATATTCAGGATATTCTGGAACTGTTACAACAACATTTTCATTTGCACCGTTCTCAGTGTTTGGATTTTCACCATTCTCCGTATTTGGGTTCTCACCATTTGGTGTCTTTGGGTTCTCACCATTCGGATTCTCACCATTTGGGTTCTCACCATTTGGTGTCTTTGGGTTCTCACCATTCGGATTCTCACCAGCAGCATATGGAATTAAGTGTATTGACGGTGAAACCTTTATTAGAGTTAAATCTGGCACAGGAACAAGACATACAGACCCTGAAACAGGCAAGGTAACACTAAAGAATGCTAGCGGAGAAGTTGTTGCTAAGCAAGCAAAAGATATTGCAATAGGAGACACAGTATATTCTTTGAATTATGCTGAAATTGATCCTTCAACACCAGACTATGAAGTGTTTACCTGGAACTCAGGATCTCTTACACCAACTGGTGCCTCAGAAACAACAATTGTTGACGTTGAGGAAAGTGTTAGAAGTCAAGCAGTTTGTTTTAATGGAGATGATTCTGCTCAGTTTACACTTGAACACCCTATCCTAGTAAAGAAGACTGTAGATGGGGTTACCAACTACGTATTCTCAATGGTTGCAGAAATTGAGGTTGGAGATTCAATCTTTAAGTATAATCCAATAACAGATAGTACTGAAGAGATTTTAGTAAACAGCCTTGATGTAATTACTGGATCAAAGGCAGTTTATACCTTTAGCGCAGAGCCAGCAGACCTTATTGTTGCTGGAGATATAATTACTCACAACAAGTAGTTGTAAATGCGAGGGGATAGAAGTCCTAGAGCGTCTGATTTTTGGCTCAATTCTATTAATATGTCATTTTCTGAAATAGTCAATGGCAGCAACTGTAGAAGGCTTTATGTTGAATATCAATATGTTCTATCTAATGATATTGTCAAGACATCAATTTTAAAACCAGTTAATGACTATGTGTATAATTTATATCCAGCACCAGATTTAGTTGAATATAAAAATGGATATGCATATTTAAGGCAAAGAACTCACGCCGAAATTTTAATAAGAAAAAACTATAAAGATGGCTTATATTTTTTAGATAGACCATGGATTAGACAGTTCTATCCATCAACAGAATACTTTAAATTAGACGATTCGTTTATGGTTGTGCACAAGGCATATTGCCCTTGGTTCATTGACTTAGATCGTGAGTTTGAAGTTATTCAGGTTGTCGATGAGTTTACGCCATTTTTAATTAGATCTGAAAAACTAAATCTAGTCAATACCAATGCCAGCATAATTGAGCCTAACTTTGTACACTTTCTTATTAAAAAAACTGGGGAACATATGATAGATCCAGGTCATGGTAAAATTAGTATAGGTACACCAATCTATGATATTAAGATTAAGTTAGATCGTGCAGAGTACGACAGGCTTGTTGATTTTTATGATAGATATCAAAAAGATAGGATAATGTAATTATGCCAAATATAGAGTTTCATCCTTGGAGCGACGATGCTGAAGGCCTTATTGATAAACCGACTCCAACACATAGAAATGTTCCAGAATGGTACAGAAAGCAACCAGCATATGTTAACAAAGAAGATTTTTTAAAAAAGGGTATTTCTGGTTCAACAATTAAAAAGTGTATGCCAGTGTTTGATGCCATGACAGCAGGATATACATTATATTGTCCAGTAGATATTTATGTAGATGCTACAGATCCAGCAAAACTAGAATACAATATTCCAATTGCAATTGCTGGATTAAAAAAAGAACTTTTTACTACTCATTCTCCAGAGCAAGTGACCCATTATCCAATGCCATCAAACATGCATAAGGATGTTTTGAGGATTAATCCTATGTGGTCTATCAAAACTTCTGAAGGGTATAGTGCATTATTTACAAAGCCAATGCACCAAGAGCATCAGCCGTTTGAGATTGTTCCAGGAATAATCGATACAGATACATATATGAGTGAAGGATTTTTATCTTTTAAAGTTGAAAATACATTTAAAGGTATTATTGAAAAGGGAACGCCGCTAGCACAGGTTATTCCATTTAAAAGAGAGTCTTGGCAAAGTAAGTATATTGATTACAATGATTCAAAAGAAAATCAAAAGAAACAACGCATGCTCATTAGAAGTAAGTTTTTTAATTATTATAAAAAGAATTTTTGGCATAAAAAGGAATGGCATTGACAAATAAAATAAGGTTTTTGCCAAGTGACATTAATATGTACAATAATCTTAATGTGCTACCACCAGATCCTGCAATTAAGCATATTCCAGAATGGTATAAAGATTTGGCACAACACTACAATACAAATAAGTTAGAGTTTTTAAATCCAGTTAATGATAGAGGCACAGACGGGGCTAATGTCTCTACCAAAATGTGCTATCCATTTCGAGACGCTATGACTGCAGGATATATGTATCGACTCACAGAAGACCTACATGTTTCTTTAGATCCAGATGGCAAACCACATATTTCTTGGGATAATGAAGATTTTTTAATGTTAGATAAAAGGTATATTGCAGATATTCCAATCCCAACGGGATATCACCCTATACATTTCGGATTTAGAATGCACTGGTACTATGAAACACCACCAGGTTATTCAGTACTTTTGACACATCCAATGAATAGATTTGATTTACCATTCCTAGTACCATCTGGCATTATTGAGTCAGATTTAATGGGGATTCCAGTGTTTGTAACATTTTTCTTAAAAAAAGAATTTATGGGAACAATCCCAAGGGGAACTCCAATTTTTCAACTAGTTCCATTTAAAAGAGAAAACTGGAAAATGGAAGTGTCTGCAGATGAAAATGAAATAAATAAAAAAGACTATGAACTGGAAAATAGAAGAAGTAGGCTATTTGGATACTATAAAAAATATGCCTGGAGAAGAAAAGAATACCTATAGTGTATAATGATAATATGTTAAAAGGAGAAAACATGAGCACAAAAGAGCATAAGTTCTTTGATAGACATTTAAATATTGATACAGATAGACTTTCGAGATATCTGTTAATGCAGTCAGAAAAAATTCAAAATGCAACCTTGCCAGGCATTAAAGAGTTAGGTGATAAAGAGTTTTGGGTTGAATCAGGTAGTATTTCAACTGTAAAGTGGAGAGAGTATAATGTATTTCAATTCTTAAATGAAGATCTTTATACACTATATAAAACAATATCAGAGGTTACCAAAGAAGCCTGCGAATATTATGAAATTGATTTTGATAAGCAAAAATATATGACACAGGGATGGTTTAACGTTAACTACAATAAGACAGGTAAATTAAATTGGCATGATCATGGCGGTCCATATGCACCACATTTCCATGGTTACTATTCAGTAAAAGCAGAGCCATCTGTCACATACTATAGAATCTTTAATGATCCATCTAGAGAAGTGGCAAATCATAATATTGACAATCGCATGATTATCTCTGAAATGGGTCACCCTCATGCACAGGCAGACTGGGATTGGGATGGACCAAGAATTACAGTTGCATACGATATTGTTCCACTACAATCTCTCATTAATGCAAATACATCAGAACAGCATTGGTTGCCACTGCTATGATAGAAAAACCAAAGCATAAGTTTTTTGAAAGAATGGTTGACAATGATTTAGAAAAACTTACGATTTTCTTAACTCAAAAAATGGATGATATGGAAAATGGCAGGATTGATGGAATAACTAAAGAAGATTTTGCTAAACTTAAATTTGATGCTGTCGCAACAAAACTAGGTCCAAAATACAATATTTTTCAATTCCACAATAAAGAGATTCACAACGTATATGCTGCAGTTTCTGAAATGATTAAAGAGGCATGTAATTACTACGGCATTGATTTCAAGGGTAATAATTATATGATACAGGGTTGGTTCAACTTTGATAAGTTTAAGAAGCCAGAGCCACTTCCAGACGAGTATTTGCATGATCATATGAATGGTAAGGGTGCTCCAGATTTTCATGGATATTACTGCGTAAATGCAGAACCATCCAATACTTATTATAAGATTGGTGGCCACGATGGAGAAAGATTTACCAATGTTAATATTAATAATCGTGCTGTTCTCTCAGAAACTGGTCATCCCCACGGAATTCAAAGTTGGGAAAGGGAAGACTACAGAATTACCATAGCGTATGACGTTGTTCCCCTAGACCAGATTATTCATTCTAGGGAGCAACATTGGATTCCATTGGCGTAAAAACACAAAAGATTCTTGTACATATTTATGGATATAAAGAACAAAACCTTCTGAGTGTTGTAGATAATCTTGTATCGAATTTGAGTGGTAATTTTTTAGTAGATATATACATAGATGATCAAAATAATTTAACTAGATATGAAAAGTTTCTTGTTTATAAAAATGTGTTTTATAATCCTGTTTGGTGGGATGAAATACCAAGTCCACTGTCATACAGGCAATCATGCATAAATGTACAAAAAAATAAAGGCTATGATTATTTTTTATTTTTATCAAAACCATACATGTTGCCAAAAAACTGGGATCAGGCTCTAGTAGAATCTTTATTAGAAGACTCTGTTCTTTCTGGAATAGGAATAGTTGAGCATACCATCAAAGACGGATTCCATATTAATAAAATATATAAAAATTCAGATAAAATAGAAAATACTGGGTATATCGATCAGACTCTTATCTTTGGTAAATTTGCCGACCTGTTAAATATTAACTTACCTTGTGAATTAAAGTATTATGGCATTGACGAATACCTGTCTATGTCATTTTTAAATCGTGGTATTGAGATCTATAGTCTTCCATCGTCTTATTGCAAAGAGCAAGAGGAGAGTTTACTAACAAAAGACTATGTGCCATTTTCACTTAATCACAACTATAATGATTTACTGGATATGTTGATTAGTAATAAATCTTCTGTATTAAAGTATGAAGATCCTCAAATTTTTATAAATAAAACAAAAATAAATGTTGGTTTGCTAAATAGGTTGCCGTTTAGTTTTAATGATATAGAGTATAACAGATTTTCTGAGTTAGATAATATTGGTGGAAAGCGGTATATTGAAAAAAGGTATCAGGTATCATGAGTAATAGAGAGCACAAAATATTTGAAAAGATGCTAGATATTGATTTAGATCAATTACAGTCCTACCTTATAATCAAGTATCATCAAATGCTGAGCAATACTCTTCCAGAAGAGAATGAGTTGAATGATCTATTAGTTAAAAAGTATAATTTGTATAATAACATCTCTGGACAGTTAAACCAGAAATATAATGTATTTAAGTTTGAGAATGATGATATTAAAAAAATATATAATGAATTAAAACTTTGTGTTAAAGAGGCATGTTCATATTATGGATATAACTTTGATGATATGGATTATATGGTTCGTGGATGGTTTAATTATGAAAGTAGGACTGATCAGTTTTCGCACAACCCACTAGTAAATAGTAGACTCTACCACGATCATTTAGGTGGACATCCAGCACCAGATTTTCATGGATACTATTGTGTAAATGCAGAACCGTCTTCAACATATTATAAGATTTCGGATGATTTGATTTATGAAAATAAAAACATTAATAACAGAATGATTGTTGCAGAAAATGGTTTTCCACACAGCAGAGGTGATTGGAAAAAAGAAGAATGCAGAATTACAATTGCTTATGACATAGTTCCATTTAAAAGATTAGTTGAACAAGGTGTTGACAAAAAACCACACTGGATGAAATTTCTTTAACTCTAAAGTATTGCTTTAGGGGAGAGTTTTACTTTTTACAAAACTCTGCTATAATTAACTCTATTCCGTTTTTGAAAGGACGAAACACATGTCAGATTTTTTTAGTTTTAGATTACCAGATGAGTTTGTAGATAAATTTACTACAGCACCAAATCCATTTGGATTTAAGGATGCAGCAGAAAATTCACTTGGAGAGATCACCTTTATTCGCACTTATTCTCGTGTGAAGGAGGATGGAACTAAGGAACGTTGGCATGAAGTATGTCGTCGTGTAATCGAAGGTATGTATTCAGTACAAAAGAATCATGCTAAGGAAAACCGTCTACCATGGAATGACTATAAGGCTCAGAAGTCTGCACAAGAAGCGTTCCAAAGAATGTTTGAACTTAAGTGGACACCACCAGGAAGAGGCATGTGGACATTTGGAACAGCAATGACAATGGAGAAGCGCAACTCTGCAGCACTCCAAAACTGTGCAATGGTGTCAACAAAGGACCTTGATAAGAATGATCCAGGAGCACTATTTGCTTGGGTAATGGATGCTCTTATGCTTGGTATTGGAGTAGGGTTTGATACAGTAGGACAGGAAAAGAGTTTTCAGATCTATGCCCCTACCGAACCAGCAGTGATTTATGAAATTCCAGACACTCGTGAGGGCTGGGTAGAATCGGTTAGACTTTTGCTAAACTCTTACTTACGTCCTAATCAGCCAATTCAAAAGTTCAACTATGATGTTATCCGTCCTCTAGGAGCACCGATTAAGGGCTTTGGAGGGGTTGCTAGCGGTCCAGCACCACTTATCCAACTACATAACCAGATAGATAGGGTAATCGGCGGTAGAACTGGAGAAACCCTAGATTCACGTGCCATTACTGATATCGTCAATCTAATTGGTACTTGTGTGGTATCTGGTAATGTACGTCGTTCTGCAACGCTTGCTTTGGGTGCAGCAGGGGATGAAGATTTTATTAACCTTAAAAATGCTGAAGTATTTCCAGAAAGAAACTCATTTGACCCAGAAAACCCAGGATGGGCATGGATGTCAAATAACTCAATTTCTGCAACAGTCGGAATGGATTATGAAAAATATACAGATCTGATTGTTAACAACGGAGAGCCAGGTTTTATTTGGCTTGATGTTGCTCGTAACTATGGTCGTCTAGCAGATCCAGCAGATGGAAAAGACTATCGTGTTATGGGCTTTAATCCTTGTGCGGAGCAGCCATTGGAGTCGTATGAACTTTGTACGCTTGTAGAAGTTCATTTAAATAGACATGAATCCAAGGAGGACTTCCTCAAGACATTAAAGTTTGCCTACCTTTACGGTAAGACAGTTACACTGCTTCCAACACATTGGCAGCAGACAAACGGCATCATGCAGCGTAATCGTCGCATTGGTACATCACTTACAGGTATTGCTTCATTTGCTGATCAAAAGGGTCTACCTATTGTACGTGAATGGATGGATGAGGGTTATCAAACAATTCGTAAGTATGATCGTCAATATTCAGAATGGCTATGTGTTCGTGAATCAATTCGTGTAACAACCGTTAAGCCATCTGGCTCTGTATCAATTCTTTCTGGTGCAACTCCTGGAGTTCACTGGGGACCTGGAGGAAACTTCTTCCTTCGTGCAATTCGCTTTGGTGATACTGATCCAATGCTTCACTTGTTTAAGGCAGCAGGGTACAAGATTGAAAAAGATGTTGTATCAGCAAATACACAGGTAGTATATTTCCCTGTAAAATCTGGGCATCCAAGATCTGAAAAAGATGTAACCTTATTTGAAAAAATTGCTCTTGCTGCAACTGCTCAGAAGTACTGGTCAGATAATGGAGTTTCTGTAACACTTTCTTTTGATAAGGAAACAGAGTCAAAGCATGTTGCTCCAGCACTTCACATGTATGAGGGTCAGTTAAAGGCAGTATCATTCCTTCCAATGGGTAATACTGTTTATCCACAGCAACCATATACTCAGATTACTGAAGAAGAGTATAATAGTTATGTTGGTGTTTTAAAGCATATTGACTTTGGGGCTATTTACGACGGTAATGAAAATCTAGAGGCAATGGGTGAGGCTTATTGCACAACAGACTACTGTGAAATTAAGGTGAAATAATGGAGGAATACGTGTCTCAGATACATCACATCAAAGGATTTATGAGTGCAGAAGATGCTGAAAGAATTCATCAACATGCTGTTAAATTTAATAATAGTTTTAATATGCATGGAAATAATGAAAAAGAGTTTAAAGTTTATACTTATCATGAAATTGAAGCCAATGAAAAGCCAGTATTAGATTTGATGCAAGAGTATGCTCAAAAGGTATATGATCATGTTCTTAAAACATATGGCGGTCCATTTGAAAGTTTTAACCCTTTTAAAACACACATTGCACGTTTTGAAGAAGGTCACGGAATGCATGATCATTTCGATTCATCTAGACCAAACGATATAGCAACACTTGTATATTTAAATAGTAATTATGAAGGTGGAGAAATTTATTTTCCAGACTACAATATTTCTATAAAACCAGAACCTGGAGACTTGCTTTGTTTTCCAGATCAGCCTAGATTTGTTCATGGAGTCAAGGCAATAACAAAGGGAACACGATATACAACACCTCGCTGGTTTACACGCATAGTATGATAAAATAGACTTATAATGTCTACTCCATCAAACCTATATGCAGAGAAAGTATTTGCCGAACACCCAACGGCTTTATGGGCATTAGACGATGTGGTTGACTATATTTCTTTGATTTCAGAAACTCAAAGACTATCAAGCAACTGGTCCTTTCTTAATTCTACAGGAGAAGATTTTTCTCAATCGGTAGACGAACCATTTTCATCAAGTAATGTCATTAAGGTAATTGGCTCACTTCCAATCGGAGATTATGAAACACTGTCTGCTGTAGGGCCTGACCTATTTACATTTAATCAACTTAATCAAGACTTAGAAACTTTTTCTGTAGGTTCATATATTTATGCAGATAATCCATATTTAACTGGTGTAGATATTGGATATGAATATTTTGATGAAATAACTGGATCCCTTATTCAAAATTTTAAACATTTTGATATTTCTATTGAACAAAGATGGTTTTTTGTTTCAGAAACATTTCAAATACCAGACGGTGCTGCAGATATGAGACCATTGATAAAAATAACCTACCTTAAGTCTGCAACCGAAGATGCAAGTTATGTTTTTTTAATTAATGGTGTAACTATTGGCCAGTGGGCAGAAGAGTTTCAGTCTTTCTCATTAGGAACTAGTCAGGCACTAATACCCTCTTCTATTAATCTGAGTGAAACAAGTGGAGTAGATGCAAGAGCGTATGGACTTGTAGAAAGTTCTGGATATTATTTAATTAATCAATCTACAATGTGTGCAAAAAATGCTGGTATTCCAATGGTATATGGATCATCAAATACAACAATTATTAGTCCAAACTCAGATGGTTTACCATCCTTAATTATTCCTGGTAAAGGATTTTTAAACAACAGCGGTAAGTTTAACGAGTACACGATAGAGATGTGGCTAAGGGTAAACTCTAGTGCCACCACACTGAAAAGAATTTTTGGCCCCATTTCTTCTTCAGATGGTTTATACGTAAATGGCCCTTTTATTACTTTAAAAATTGCAGATAATGTTGGATCTTTTTGTGTAGGTGAGTGGACAAGGCCAATGCTAGTTCATATACGCATTGCAAAAAATACAGCAAGTTTACTAATAAATGGAGAACAAGTACTTTCTTTAGATTTTCTTACAGATAATCTCACTTTTCCAGACAAAGAATCAAATGGAAAAGACAATGACTGGTTAGGCTTTTACGCTTATGATGATGTAACTCCTATCGAATTAGACTGTGTAGGGTTGTATTCTTATCAGGTTCCAGTTGTTATGGCAAAAAGAAGATTTGTTTACGGACAAGGAGTAGAAGTACCAGAAAACATCAATAGTGCCTATAGTGGAACATCAGTGTTTATCGACTATCCATTTGCAGATTATGCAAATAACTATTTATATCCAGATATTGGCAATTGGTCTCAAGGAGTTTTAAACAATGTTGCTGTTAGAAATAACTTTTTGTCCATGCCAGAATATAGATTACCATCTTTTGTTTCAAACGAAAAAAACTTGTCAGACTTTAATGAGGATAATCTTGAAATACAAAATGAGTCTGTTAGTCTGTTTTCTTTAAGGCCAAATAGCAATTGGGATTCTGCAAATTCCTACCTGTTCTTTGATACAATCAATCCAACTAATGATCTATCTTCTTGTGTATTTGGTGTATTTAAGTATATTGAAAGAAAAGAAGAGGCGCAGGTACTGCTAAGAATAGAAGATCAGTTAACACAAAATTATATTTCTATAAACTTAGTTGATGGTCACGTTGAATATATGGTAAAACATAATAGTCAAGAGGAAGTTATTAAATATAAATCTTTGGGCATTGCTCCAGGAGAAGTTTTTACAGCAGGAATTGACATACAGGCTTTCTCAAACTATTACGGATCAGAGGTTGCTGAAATTTTAGGAAACAGAACTAGCCTGAAAGTATACGTTGGTGGAAATAAAGAACTATCAAATACATTTGACGGTAAGATTTATAAAATAGGTTTTGATAATCCTCAAAACTTTTCAAAGATAAGTAGTCTATTTGGAAATAACGGAGTGCCAAAAGACTATCATGAAGTAGATAGTTATTTAGAAGGCAATTCCTACGACGCTGGCGATACATATTTTGGCGATGGTGGTAGTGAGTATAATAACTTAGATGAGTTTATAGAGAACAACTCTGAGTTTTGGGAATACTACTTGTCTGGTGGAATTGTCTCTGCTTACGCAACTTCTCAACTTAACAATCACTTACCAAGTTATGCTCTTGTTGGATCAGTTAATTTTGAAAAGTTTTCGCTAAACATAAGTATGTCAGGTTCATGGGAAGATAATCTTCCACTTACATACTTTGCTAAATATATCACAGATTCAAAGGGTAAGGAGAGGTATGGCTTAGACTTTTTACAGTTTAATATTAATTACCCAGCACCTTTACAGTATATTGAATCTGGTACATATGAGGCGTGGACTTATGCTGATTTAACTTCTCAGTACGAAATTCCTGTACAAAGATTTTATTCATCATTAGATAACCATTTGTATACGGGGTATAATGATTACTCTGACCTATTAACCAAGTCTACAAAAACATATAGTTTAGATACATCTAAATCTTTGGTCAGGTCTTATATTTCTTTTCAGTATACGTCTCAAGGAGCAAATGCGCCATCAAACTCTTTTGAGTATAACATTAGACCAACCTCTTCTGGTGTTGTAAAGCCAGGAACTTATGTCATCGGATACGACTCCGATAACAATCCAATTGTAGATAGTTTTTTAACTACAAAATATGAAGTAGTAGATAACTCTATTATTTATCCACCAAGCGGAATAGATTTTAATGATCTTTCTATTGTTTTGCACTTAGATATAAAAGTTGATGATGTTTTAAACAATCCATTAGAGATAAAAACTTTACAGTTAGCATCTCAGGCACTTAACAATTCTGCAAATGAGATTGGTACTAGATTTGGAACACCTTTATACCCATATAAAAGATCTGGAATATACTATGACTATAAAACAGATAATCCATTTAGTATTTACAAAGGAAGTTCTCCATATTTATATTTAACTAGAAATACTGGCGTTCAGGTTAGGGGTACATTTGATCCAGAGGTAGACAGGGGTATTGCAGTACCAATTAATAAGTCTATGTCAAATGACTATAAGATTATTGCAATGCAGATTGCACTTAGATATGATCAAAGTTTTTTCCCATATGCTCCGACTCAGATCTTTGAGATTGAGAGTCGAAATGGGACTATTAAGTTCTTTATGGTTGCAGATAGTCCAAGTGGTCAAAGAGCAAAAATTTATGCAATTAATGAAAGCACTGGAGAACTTGAAGACGGAATTGTGTTTTATTTAAATGGGAATATGGTTAATGATCCAGTACTAACTGTAAAGGAGTGGTCATTCCTTGGTATTTCTTTTTCTAATATTCTTAACTTTAACTCTTTTGTCGGGGCTTTAAGAATTAATGGTCCATTACTAGTTAATCTAATTTCTACCTACAAGTCTACAAACCTGCAAGAGGTTCAAAATGTGGCAACTCGCCCTTGGTTTAAAGTTAAGTATTCTGGACCACTTGCTTTGAATTGGGATTTTTGGGATCTTGCATATAAATGGCAAGGCGTATTAGTCCTGTCCTCTACATCGTATTATGCTGCCAACCCAAAGGACATTTATAAGTCTTATTCTGGAACAAATAAGTTTATAATCGATGACTATAATTCATCAGAGGCTAATCCTAAAATATTATCATTTGGTGAGTATGAATATAATTTCTATAATGATGTTGAGTGGCAGATATCAACCCAGAATGCCGTATAATATGGTATACTTGTGGTTATGAATATGCCAAATCCAAACAAAAAGCGTAAGTCCTTGCCCAAGATGAAGGGGCAGATAGGCGAATCTCGTGCAAAGATTATTGAAAAGCATTATGACTGGGGTTTATATGTTTATAAAAAAGCAAATGGTAAGTGGTTTACAGATGGAAATGGGTCTGTTTTAAATATTGAATCAATGAAGGGTGATATTACTCAAATTGCTAAACTAAAGGAAGCAGCAAAGTACTATGGTGATGATGGACTTGGGACATGTGTTTTTGTTCCAGGACTAACAAGAATTTCAGAAGAGGAATACTCTGAGCAAAAGCAAAGACTTTCAGAAGGTCTGATCCCATCTATGAATGATCTTGGTGCATGGAAAGCAGCACAAGATACCTATAACAAGTATGGAAGTGGTGACTAATGTCTGAAGAGAATGAATATTTAATTCGTGCATCAATGGATGAATTTCCACACGAAGCAGATGTATTTAAAGAACAAGATCCATTTAATAAAACATGGGATGAACTAAAGAGTTTATCTGGCTTAGATAACAATTTTAAGCGTCGTGCATCACGAATTGCAAAAGGCGAAGTTACGCCACAATATATGGAGAGTGCTCTTGCAGTAAGAAGTGGTAAAGACGGAGCAAAGTCAAAAGAAATAAATCCAGGAACAATTTATAGAAATGGTTATGGATTGTTCGATGTTATAACTCCGCCTTGGAATCTTTATGAGTTGGCAAGTTTCTATGATACCTCATTTGCTAACCATGCTGCAATTGATGCAAAGGTAGAAAATATTGTTGGACTCGGATATGATTTTGAAATCTCTCCTCGCACAATGTTAAAGTTAGAGGCAGCACAACCAAAGACCGCAGAAAATGCTCGTAAGAGAATTGAACGTGCAAAGGTTGAACTCACTGATTGGCTAGAAAGTTTAAATCAGGAAGACTCTTTTACAACAATTATGGAAAAAGTCTATACTGACGTTCAAGCAACTGGAAATGGATATATTGAAGTTGGTAGAACAGTTAAAGGACAGATTGGTTACATAGGACATATTCCTGCAGTAACCATGAGAGTACGTAGATTGCGTGATGGTTTTGTGCAGGTTATTGGCAATAAGGTTGTTTACTTCCGTAACTTTGGTGCAAAGAATCCAAATCCAGTTACAGCAGATACTCGACCAAATGAAATTATTCACTTTAGAGAATACTCACCACTAAATACTTTTTATGGTGTGCCAGATATTATTTCTGCAATTACAGCGCTTCAGGGTGATATGCTTGCATCACAATACAATATTGATTATTTTAGTAATAAAGCAGTACCAAGATATGTCGTAACTCTGAAGGGTGCAAAACTTTCAAGCGAAGCAGAAGATAAGATGTTTAGATTTTTGCAAACTGGAATGAAGGGGCAAAATCATAGAACACTTTATATTCCACTTCCAGGTGACTCAGATACAAATAAAGTTGAGTTTAAAATGGAGCCAATTGAGAATGGTGTTCAAGAAGGATCCTTTGAAAGATATCGCAAACAGAATCGTGATGATATCCTAGTTGCACACCAAGTACCTCTTTCTAAACTTGGCGGTTCTGACTCTTCAGCCATCGCAGCAGCATTGGCACAGGATAGAACTTTTAAGGAACAGGTTGCACGACCAGCACAAAGAGAACTTGAAAAGCCTATCAATAAAATTATTCGTGAACAAACGGACATTCTTCAGTTTAAGTTTAATGAACTTACACTGACAGATGAGATTGCACAGTCTCAAATTCTGGAGAGATATGTTAAGAATCAGATCATGGTTCCTAATGAAGCAAGAACAATTTTGCGTATGCCTCAGCGAGATGGTGGTGATCAGCCACTAGAACTCAAGCCACAGCAGGCTGCTGATGCAACAGCAAATCGAGAACGAGATGGACAAAGGACAAACAATAACTCCGATAGTTCTTCAACAGTATCTGGCAGAAACCCCAAGGGTGAAGGAAGAAAATCTGACGAACTGTCTGAATTGTCCGAATAGTAAGATATTGTAAAAAAGGGGTTTATAATATAATGGTGAGCAATATAGCCAAAGCACATTGGGATTCCAATGGCGAAAATCTTCGTCTTTCAATGCCTTTTAGTAAGGTCGATAAGGAAAGACGTATTGTATCAGGTTTTGCATCCCTAGACAATCTTGATAAGCAAAACGATATCGTAACAGCAGAAGCCTCAATGAAGGCGTTTGCAAAATTCCGTGGAAACATTCGTGAAATGCATCAGCCACTTGCAGTTGGTAAGATGATCAACTTTAAAGAAGACAAGTACTTTGATCCAGAATCTAAGAAGTTTTATTCTGGTGTATTCGTTTCTGCATATGTTTCTAAAGGCGCTCAGGACACATGGGAAAAAGTTCTTGATGGAACTCTAACTGGTTTTTCAATTGGCGGAAGAATGAACAAGTGGGATGACGGATATGATGAAAAGTCTGACACACAAATTAGAATTATTAAAGAATATGATTTAGTTGAACTAAGTCTTGTTGACTCACCAGCAAATCAATTTGCAAACATTGTGTCTGTTGAAAAGGTTGACGGAGTTGATGTAATCAAAGCAGATGAAACTGTATTAGAAAATGTTTTTTATGATAAAGAGGCAGGTCTTGTTTTGGTTTCTGAAAATGAATCAGAAAAAAATCCACTAACTGGAACAGACATGGAAAATATAGGGTTCGTTGAAAAAACGGATAACGAAAAAACAAATATGATAAAGTTCTTAGTTGATAGTGCTAAAGGCATTAATACTTCTAAGATTAACAAGGAGGTAAATCCTATGACAGAAACAACAAACGAAGTAGTAGAAGAAATCGTTGAGAAATCAGATGCTACAGTTGTAGAAACACAGGTCGCTCCAGAGGCTATTGTCGAAGAATCAACAGATGCAGAAAAGGCTATGAAGCCACATGCAGATGAAGAGACTCCTGCAGAAGATGCTGGTGAAAAGCCAGGAGATGAAGCAGAAGAAGACAAGGCAAAGAAGTCAGATGATCTTGCAGCAGCAGTTGCAGATATTAAGGACAATCTTACAACAGCCTTTAGCGATCTATTATCAACAGTAAAGTCTTTGCAGGCAGAAGTAGAACTTCTTAAGTCTACAAAGGTAGATGTTGATGTAGTAAAGGATTCATTCGATGCAGTTGCAAAAGATATTGCTTCAGCAAAGGATGAGTTTAATGAGTTTGGTAAGCGAGTAGACGCAGTAGAAGCAGATACCGCTTTCCGAAAGTCTGGCGATCTCGGAGAGATTGTACAGGAGCAACCAGAGATGGTTGAAAAATCCCTATGGGGCGGACGTTTCCTCAAAACAGCCGATCTATTTAGTTAGAAAATCACTTGGAGGTGAAATAAATGTCAGAAGAAATTAAGAAGAACCAACCAGGTACATCTGGAAATATTGGTGGAACTGCACCAGGACTCTATCAGGGTCAAGGAGCATTTGCATCAGGATCAGATACAGCAGCAAACGTACCAGGTAACTACACTGATGGTGGCGTACTAGGAAATATTCCTACAGCACTATCAGGAGTAACATCAGGACCAAACGCAGTCAATCCTTCAGGTGATGCCGCTAGCGGAATCCTTCGCCCTGAACAAGCACGTCAATTTATTGATTATGTGTGGGATGCAACTGTACTCGCTCAAGATGGACGTAGAGTCACAATGAGAGCAAACACCATGGAACTTGAAAAAGTAAACGTTGGTGAGCGTGTTATCCGTTCTGCTGCACAGGCAATCGGAGATTACACAAACGCTGGAGCAACCTTCTCAAAGGTCGAACTTACAACAAAGAAGATTCGTCTTGACTGGGAAGTAACAGCAGAAGCACTTGAAGACAATATTGAAGGTGCTGCACTTGAAGATCATATCGTTCGCCTTATGACAAACGCATTCGGTAACGACATTGAAGATCTTGCAATTAATGGTACAGGAGACTCTGATGACGGAGCATTCCTTGGTATCATGAACGGTTTCGTAAACCGTGTAAAGAATGATGGAGATGCTCACGAGTCAGTCGTAACCGTTACAGACGGTGGATGGACTCCAGAAGTTATGCAGAACATCATCCTAGCAATGCCACGTAAGTACCGTGCACTTAAGAATAACCTTAAGTTCTACGCAGGTACAGATGTGTTCCAGGGTATCGTTAAGAACAACGGTACACTTGCAGATGCAATCGCAGAAGCATTTGGATCACACGCTGGTGCAGCAGGTACACCTGCAATGCGTCAGTCATACCTAGATGGTAACGGACAGACATTCGGTGGAGCACGTACAACTCGTGTTCTCGGAATTGACGTTCAGGAAGTTCCTTACTACCCTGCAGGATATGTCGACTTGACATTCCCACAGAACCGTGTATGGGGATTCCAGCGTGACATCACTGTAAACCGTGAATACAAGCCAAAGAAGGACACTATTGAATATACTGTCTTCGTTCGCTTCGGTATTCAATGGGAAGAGCAAGACGCAATTGCGTTCGCTGATGCTGCAGCAGATGAATAATCTGTAACAGTAAAATTTAGGGGGAGTGGGAGTTAGTTCTCCCGCTCCCCTTATCAATTTAATGATATAATACTATTTAGGAGGAATAAAATGGAAAATAATAATCCAATTGAAGAACAAAATGATGCTCCTATCGAAACTGTTGAGGCACCAGTTGCCGAAGAAGTAACTCCAGAACCAGTAAAGGTTGATGAAACTCCAGCAGTTGAAGAGCAAGCAGTAGTAGGAACTGATTCTTTGGCACCATCAGCAGCAGAAGCACAGGCTATTGGTGCCGTTGCAGATGGCGCTATTGGGGTTGCTACAGCACCACGTGCACCTAAGAAGGCAGCACCTGCAAAGAAGAAGAAGGATGCAAAAGAAACTGTTGCGCTACATTCTACAAAGAATGTTACATGGCCAGGAGTTGGAAAAGTCTATACAGGATACAACATCGTTGACAAGGATGCTGCTGATCAGTGGCTAACTCGACCACACATTCGTGTGGCAACACCAGACGAAGTTGCAAAGGCATTCGGTAAGTAAGTATGGAGATATTGAGGGTTCCGTCAAGCACATTTGAATATGAGATAACTGGCCTAGCGCCAGGAGAATACTCATATATCCTGACTGACTTGGCGGACCGCTCAGTAACAACAGAAGATTTTTCTATAGAATTAGTCACAGATGTTGTGACAGTAAACATACCATCATCTATTGATGGTGAGTATGAGTTATCAGTTTTAGGAGATTCATCAGTTTTTCTAACTGAACAGATATCCGTAGTTAGACCATATGTAGACCCAAATACATTGGGTACTACTGCTTCAGAGATTGAAGAGTATAAGAATTTAGAAATGGCTGCACGTTCAATAATTGACACCATTATAGTTAATGGTTTTTATAATCAAAAGTATATTGTTCAAAGGGCAGCAGATGGATCAGATTATTTTTCAATTTGGGAAACAGTTAATAAAGTTTTAAAGGTGTACGAAAACAATACTTTAATTTATGATATTGATACACCAGAAACCAATGAGTTTGATTTTAGAGTAACTTTAGATAATTCTGCAATAGAAAGAGTAATTGCGGAGACGTATAATAGATCAGAACAGGGTGTGCAACAATACCCAAGAGCATTTGGTGATTTAGGACATTCGGCTGGATCTTTAGCGGTAGGATTTCCAAGAGGTTGGGACTATACCTTTGTATTTGATATTGGATATAAGACAGTTCCTTCAGATGTGCAGTATGCAACTAAACTACTTATTGAAGATATTAAGTGTGGAAAGTTAGATTATTATACACGCTACGTTACATCTTATAATTCAGATCAGTTTAGAATACAGTTTGACAAGTCAATGCTTGAGGGGACTGGCAACATGATTGTTGACAAGATTTTGGATAAGTATCAGGTTACAATTCCTAAGCCAGGAATAATCTAATGCAATGCGAGGGAAAAGATTTTATGTTCCCTATGCAGGTAGATGTTTTTTATCCTACCGTTGAGCAAGGCGCATATGGCAATGTTAAAAAGCAGTGGATGCTAGATAAAACTATTGCATGTCATTTTACTACAGCAGGGCTCAAGACTAAAGAAGAAATTGTTCCTAATGTCAACATTACGCAAGACACCCTATTAATCGGTAGAGTCAAGTCTGATATCAGAGTATCTAACTTAGACTCAGGAACATCTTTGACAAATGTTGTTCTAACAAACATCCAGGATCGTAACTGCAATAGTATTTATATGGAGACATCTGGCGTTCGTGCTGGCAAGCCAACAATTTTTGAGGTAGCCTCACAAGAACCATTTGTTGGTCCATTTGGTAGAGTAGAGTATTACAAGTTAGTACTACGTCGTTCTGAAAATCAGGCGGTAGATATATGATAGCGGTAAGACTAAACGATAGCACACTTATGAAAAGTCTTAATAACATAATTGACTATTCTGTTGGTTTTTTAGATGGAATTCAAAAGGGCAAGCAGGTCTTTCTTAAAAATTTAGGTAAAGATGTAACGGAGTTTTTGAAAGAATACATTGATGCTAGTGCTAGAGTAAATCCATCTAGGTTACACCACATCTATGAATGGTATCAAACTGGTAGTCCAAATGCTAGATTGTTTGATATTGATTATACTGTTAGCAACCTTGGCTTATCCTTTAAATCAACTTTCTCTCAGTCTAGAACAATAAAGAATGGTTCACGTGTGCCATTTTACGACAAAGCAAAAATTATGGAAGAAGGAATTCCAGTAACTATAGTTCCAGTTGAGGCAAAAGTCTTAAGTTTTGAAGTTGATGGAGAACAAGTATTTACAAAGGGACCAGTTACCGTAGATAATCCTGGCGGAGATACACAGGGTGGATTTGAATCTGTGTTTGATCAGTTCTTTAGTCAATATTTTACTCAGGCATTTTTACGTAAGTCTGGTGCTTTATCAGAATTAGAAAATGCACAAGTGTATAAAAATAATTTTGCTGCTGGTTCAAAGCAGGGGAAGAGAAAGGGCATTGAGACTGGCTATCGCTGGATTGCAAATGCAAAGGTATCATAATGACATATGGCGAAATCTGGACAGAAGATTCTACCGCACTAAATACACCAGTTTTATGGATCAACAAGTATTTGCAGGAGAAGGTTTCTGAAATATTTTCTGCAGGAACCAATGAAAAGGCATCGTTTCCATTTTTCCCATCTACACCATCAACGATTAATGATTTAACAGAATATTTTGGAGAAAGCACCCAAGGTGTAGCAGCAACTTGGGATAGGCTCATTAAAATGAATAAAACAAGTTTTCCACACATTAAGTGTGAGCAAGTTATGTATTATTTTTATGCTACTGGAGAGAACCCAATAGAAAAAATGATTAGAATTCAGGAGTCTGTTTTTAGACTCATGGACCGCCTAGATGAGTCTGCGGAAGAGATCAACAACTGGGCCAGAAATAGACAGATTAGGCTAGATGCTAATACCGTAGTTGATTGTAAGTTCTACTTCCACAACTTTAAGGTTTACCAACTTCAGGAAACCAGAGATATTATTGACTTTGGAACAGCCCGTACATATGGTGGAAATAAGATAATTATTGATTATGATTATCACCATTCAAATACCTCAATGACTAATGCTGATTGGACCCCTGAGCCTAAACTAGCCACAAAAATCATCCTATAACTCATAATAAACGCTGTTATAATTGGTAGTGAGGAAACAAACGCCTTTATTTCAAACAGAAAAAAGAGGTGAAAACTATGGCATATACAAGAGGTAACAGTTCTCAGATTATCGTTGGAGCAGCAGCGCTGTTCACATACGAGGCTGGCGAACTAGCCGCAGCAGACCTACCAGCATACGTAGATGGTGATTCTTTCAAGGATACACTTTCAGACGATGCAGATTTCCGTAATATCGGATATACATCAAATGGTCTCGAAATTACATTCCAACCAGACTTCGCAGAAGTTTCAGTTGACCAAGTCCTTGACGCAGCAAAACTGTTCAAGCAGGGAATGCAGGTCAGCCTTGCAACATCATTTGCAGAAGCAACTTTGGAAAATCTTCTCTTCGCTATCGCAGGCGCAGAAGGAGATCTTACAGGTGGTGGAACAGTGCTCAACATGTCAGCAGGCGAAATTGGCGAATGTCCAGTAGAGCGTGGTCTTGTTGCAGTAGGACCAGGTACAGGTGACTGTGCTGAAGGTTCAAACTTGGAGAGAATCTATACAGCATACCGTGCACTTTCAATTGAGAGCGTTACAGTATCTGCTAAGAGAGATGCAGCGACAATGTTCGATGTAACTTTCCGTCTTCTTCCAAACAATGATGGTTCATACGGTAAGATCGTTGATCGTACAGTAACAGCCTAATACAATTTAATATAGGATTGGCCCAGACCGTAAAAAGTCTGGGCTTTTCTATTTTTCTTTTGGTATACTGTTTAGATGGCAAAAGAAGTTTATAAAACTGGATATGTAGAAGACATCAACGGAAATGTTATAAAAGTTTATCCACTTAAAATAAAATATATGAGAGAGTTTATGGACAAGTTCGTTCTTGTCTCTCAAACTGATGATCAAGATGAGGCCTTAGATCTAGTCATAGACTGTGTATTTATTGCCATGCACCAGTTTGCACCAAATGTTTATTTAAATAAAGATGTTATTGCAAATAGTTTCGATCTAAAAACATTGTACAAAATATTAGAATATGCTGCAGAAATTAAAACATCCAACACAGCAGATCCTGGTGTAGAAAATAAAGATGGAACTACGTGGGCAGAAATAGATTTACCAACGCTTGAGGCAGAGGCATTTTTGACGGGAATATGGAAAAACTTTGAAGAACTAGAAGACTCTATATCTATGCCAGAACTTACGCTATTGCTATCAACTAAAAGAGACTTAGAATATCAACAAAAGAAGTTTGATGCTGCTATGCAAGGTGTAAATCTTGATGAGCAAAGTGATAAGTCTAACGCTTGGGAAGAAATGAAGGCTAGAGTATTTAGTGGTGGCAAGACGTCTGATGCAAATGATATTGTTTCTTTTCAAGGTCCAAAAGCACAGAAAGCAGGATTTGGTATTGGTATGGGACTAGATTACGAAGATTTGACAAAATAAGCGTATGTTTCATGCTATAATTAGTAATGTCTAAAAATGGAGGAAAAATGACAACAACAGTATATGAAGCAAATAAAGTAACTCTTATGGACGGTACAGAACTTGAACTTAAGCCACTAAGCGTATCTTTGCTTCGTAAGTTTATGAAGACCTTTGACAAGATTGCAAAGGTAGCAGATGATAATGATAAGTCAATGACAGTTCTAATGGAGTGCGTACAAATTGCACTAGAACAATATAAGCCAGAATTGGCAAAGGATGCAGCAGCGTTGGAAGCAAATATTGATCTTCCAACAGTATATAAGATTGTGGATGTTGCTTCTGGTATTAAACTAGGTGAGGATTCATTCTTGAATTCCGCACTTGCAGCAAATGCTTAATAACAACTAAAGAGGTGAGAATGAATGTCAGATGTTAATGCTAATATCAGCGTTAATATTGACACGTCTGCAGCCCTAGGTGAGTTAAAAAACCTACAGCGACAGATCTCACAATTTCACAATCAGATAGCAAAATCGTCTGCATCGGCAACGATAGCACAAAGAAACCTGCAGCAAGAATTTCTTAATTCTATAAATGCTACAGGTCAATTTGCTGCTCGAATGCAGACAATAAAAACATCCGCTGAGTCATTCACAAATTCACTTGAGAAAAATAAATTCTCAATGCGTGAATACTTTAGATACGGAGTAGCCTCCTCTAAAAATTTTGGTAAAGTCTTTAAGACTGAGTTTGAAACCATTAACAAGGTTGCTGAAGAGCGTGTAAGAAGATTACAGACACAGTATATTAAGATGGGCAGAGATGCCTCTGGAGCAATGAAGGCAATTGCTGTCACACCACTTGCTCTTGATATGGAAAACCTTGGCACCAAGACAATGATGGCTGCTCAAAAGCAGCAGTTGTTTAATCAACTTTTAGCACAAGGTACAACAAACTTAATTAATTTTGGTAAGAATACACAGTGGGCTGGTCGACAATTGATGGTAGGTTTTACAATACCATTAAGCATTTTTGGTTCCACGGCATCTAAAGTATTTATGGACCTTGAAAAACAAGTTATTAGGTTTAGAAGAGTTTATGGAGATCTTCTCACACTTCCATCAGAGACAGATGCAAACCTAACTTTTATTAGAGGACTTGCAGAAGAATTTACCAAGTATGGTGTTGCAATTGCAGACACAATGTCTATTGCAGCAGATGCAGCAGCAGCAGGCTTTCAAGGACAAAAACTTGCAGATCAGGTAAAGGCTGCAACTAGACTATCCGTGCTTGGCGAGGTGGATAAGCAGCAAGCCCTTTCAGCAACAATTGCAATACAAACTGCATTTAAGATGAACAGTGATCAACTTGCTGAATCAATTAACTTCCTTAACGCAGTTGAAAACCAATCTGTTGTTAGCCTGCAGAATTTAACCGATGCTATACCAAGAGTGGCTCCAGTTATTCAAGGTCTTGGTGGAGATATTAAAGATATGTCAGTATTCCTTGCAGCAATGCAAGAGGGTGGTGTAAATGCAGCAGAAGCAGCAAACGGTTTAAAGTCAGCATTGGCATCTATCATCAATCCAAGCAAGGCTGCAAGAGAAATGCTTCAGGGCGTTAATATAGATATTGATGCTATTGTTTCTAAAAATGAAGGAAACATTATGCGTACGGTACTTAATCTTGCAGATGCAATGAAGGAATTAACGCCACTAGCAAGACAAAGAATTTTAGAAAAATTGTTTGGAAAGTTTCAATTTGCTAGAGTATCTGCATTGTTTGACAACGTTGCTAGATCTGGATCTCAAGCAGCAAATGCACTTGAACTTGTTAAGATGTCATCACAAGACCTTGCTGCAATTGCAAACAAAGAATTAAATGCAATTGAAGAAAATTCTGCAACTAAATTTAAAGCAGCAGTAGAATCATTAAGAGCATCTATTGCACCAGTTGGAGAAGCATTCTTAAAGGTTGTCACACCAATTATTGAGTTTTTTACAAAGATAGCAGATAAGTTTAATGGATTGTCTGACGGAACTAAAAAAGTAATTACAACATTAGTCACATTGTTTGCAGGAGTTGGTCCAGTTGTTTTAATGCTTGTTGGTTTGATAGCAAACTTTGCTGGACAGATGATGAAATTGTTTGGAATAATTAGAAATGGCTACTTGAAACTAACTGGACAGTCAAAATATTTAGGAGAGCAAACACAATATTTAACAAGTGAGCAAATGCAGGCAGAAGCAGTAGCCCACTCACTTGATCAGGTTCACGCTAGACTTACACAACGCTTTACAGTTGAAGCAGATGCAGTAAATAATTTACGTAATGCTTATCTTTCCGCAGCCGCTGCTTCTGAAAGGTTTGCATTTAATAATCCAGGAATGATGGTTCCACAGTCTAGACAGCCAAAAAGATTTGCAAATGGTGGCATTGTTTCTGGACCTGGAGGACCTAAAGATGACATGGTTCCAGCAAACCTTTCAAATGGAGAAGTCGTTTTATCTGTAAACACTGTAAAGAAGAACCCTGGAATTGTTGCTGGGCTGCTTCAGGGTAGAAAGATTGATATTCCTGGATATGCAAAAGATCCAGGTTCAGTAGTTGGTGGATTAGAGTCTTTAGGTATAGGAAATCTAAAGAAGCAATTAGGACTCTTTAAAGCACCATATTCAGTATTAAAGCAAAGCAAGACTCTTTCATGGGATACACTTGCTGATGAGTTAGTTGCTGTTACTAATGCTGCACAAGAGGCGCTTGATGCTGTTGGAGAAAATGCAGATAGAGCAGCAAAGAAAATTGGAAACTTAACTAGAAAGCAGGCATCACACATTGCTCCAGATGTTTCTAGTATGGATATTGGTGGACAAGATATTGCTATTAAAAATTGGAGAGCAGAAAATCTTCAAGCAGATCTTGGATATGTTAATAACTATATAAATGCATTACAACAAAACAAAGATGTTTTAGATAACTTCTCTAAGTCAAATGTAGATGACGCTGCTATTAAATTAGGAATTTCAGTAGAAGAAGTACGTGGTGAGGTTGAAAAGTTTAAGGCAGGTATACATCCAACAACTGCACAAGCAGCGGGTGTATTAAGAGAAATTGCCAAAACAGATACTGGGTATCAGGCTAAAGCAGCGGAGGCTGGTCTTGGAGTTAGACTTTCTGGTAATTACTATGATACATTAGAACAAAGAGCATATGACTCTGCTCTAGATCCAAGGTCAGCACAAACTGTAGAGCGTAAAGTTTCTAAGTTAAGAGCAGTACTAGAACAAAGAGGATCTCAACTAGGAAAGGCTGCAGTAACAGCAGTAGCAAAGGGAGCACAAACTGCATCTCCATCAGAGTTTACGGAAAAAGTAGGTCAAAATATTTCTGAAGGACTAATTGTTGGAATGAATAAAAAGGCTCCAGAAGTTAAGGCAGCAGCACAAAGAATTGCACAAGGGGCCCTTGATGAATTTGAACAAACTTCTTCTGGTTTATTAGTTCCAAAGGGTTCAGGTTCTAGTGGTTCAAAATCATCTCCAGTATTTTTGGGAATGCCATCAGTGCCAAAGAGACAGTCACTAAGACAAAGAATCTCCAACCGATTTGAAAATAGTAAAATGAGAGCCAATGCTCAAGCAATCTCAGGCGGAGCAATGAAGTATGGAATGGTTGCATCAGGTGTAGCAATGGGTGCAGCAATGATGCCTGGACAGGTAGGACAGTTTGCACAAAGCCTAATGCCTGCTATTATGGGGCTGCAAACATTTGCAATGCTTCTACCAATGCTTACTAATCCAATAGGATTAGCAGTAGCAGGAGTTGCTGCACTTACCGCTGGATTCTTATTGGCAAGAAAAGCACAAGATGACTATGTCAAGAAATTGAATGAATCTGCAAAGAAAGAAGCAGAAATACGTCAAGGATCTGTTGGATCTCTACAGTCTTATGGAGCATTTATTGGCGATGGTGGATTGCCTTCAGATAGACAGTTTAATAGAGTTGGAAATGAAAGATTTATCAGTGCAGATAAAGCAAAACTTGCAAAGTTTAGAGACTTCTATGCAAACCAGGGTGCTGGAGATGCAGCAGTTCTAAAAGCAGCAAAGGGCAAAGGCATTGAGCAAGCGCTTACTGCAACAGTTAAAGATATCGCAAATAGAATTGCTGTCAATGGTTTAGATCCAGCAGACATCGCAGCAAATATAAAAGCAGCAACAGAACAAAGCGGTGCAAATGAACTAGAGGTAAAGGCTAGACTAAATAAGATTTTTGCTCCTAATGGAGACGACATCTTGAGTACACCACTAACTCTTGACGTTCGAATGAACTATCTCGGTGCTGATGTAAAATCTGTTGGAGAACAACTAGATCTTCTTATTCCAAAGATTAAAAAGGTAAGCGCCCCTAGCCTATGGGATAAGTTTAAGGCTGGATTCTTGGGTGATATTACAGGTGCTGGAGTTGGAACAGCAATGTCAGGAATCCAGGAAAAAGAAGATAAATATATTGCCAATCAAAATAATGTTGCCAGTGTTACAAATACGCTAGCACTTAATTTTGAAAAGCAAAGACAGTCTTTAGCACTACTTAATGCAGCATATGTTGACGGTACAATATCTCAAGAAGAATATAACGCTAAGCATGCTGTAACTATGGCTAACTTTAATTTATTACAACAGTCTTCTGCTAAGTATATTAAACAACTTAATGAAATTGATTCTTCTGGAGAGTTAGCAGGAATGGCTTTGGAAGATCTTGCAAATACACTTTTAGCACCGTTTGAAAAAACAAATAAAAAGGTTGCTGGTCAGATTAAGGGAATCTTAAAAGCAATGCCAAAGAGTGTGCAAACAGAAATTTTAATGAATTATGCTAGAGGAAGTTTAACTGAGACTGATATTCTGCAGATGGACCTAATGCTTAAAAATCTTTCTGGCAAAACATATGAAGAAAAGATTGCTTTTATTGCAGATATTCCAAGTTCTGAAAAGGGACTTAGAGCAATGATGCAGTTGCGTGTAGAATACGAGAGATTAACTGTATTACAAATTGAAAAGATTAATCAGGATTCTATCAATAAAATTAATCGTGCAAGAGGTGGCAAGGCATTAAATCTTGGTGCTAGCGTAGCCTATAATGCACAACTTGATAAAATTGCTGGAATAAAGAAGGAACTAGATAAATTAAATAAAGTTAAGCCAGATTCACCAACTGTGAATGGTACAACAGGAATCAACGATGCTGGATCCAAGGGTAATGATCCATATGCATTTATTGATGGGTTACTAAAGAGATTAAAAGAAGTAAGAAAAGCATCTATTAATGCAACTGGAGGAACCAAGGAGTTTATTGCCCAATTAAAGGGTAATCTTACTGGGTTTAAGGGAACAGAAGAAATGCTTAGACTTGGTGGCGCAACAGAAGGCTTTATCGAGATTATGCGTGGAATTGATCCAGCAGACTTTAAGATTCTCAATAAAAAGAATGCACTCTATACATTTGGAAAAGATGGAAAGGTAGTTTTTGGAGAACTTGGCGATGCTATTAATAAGTTTGCTACTGAAATAGAATTGGGAGATTTTGTAAATACCCAGCAAAAAATTAAAACTAATGCAGGCGAGCAGGTTGAAGCATACAAGAAACTTTCAGAGGCTGGTGTATCTGCTGCCAAGATTACAGAGATACTTGGGAACGAAGCGCTAACTGCTGCAGTTGCAGTAGAAAAAGTTGGAAGTGCAGATTGGAATAATTTTATTTCAGGTGCTAAGCAGGCAGATTCTTCAGTTAAAGAACTTGCAAAAACACTTAAGATTTTAGCATTCAGAAATGAGCAAGAACAAGAAACATCAACCGATAGAATGAATGAATATTTTGCTGCACAAGAAGCAATTATCAAGCAGCAAGCAAGAGCAGACTTTACTAAACTAAGAGGATACTCTCCAGAGCAATATGAGCAATTAATAAAAGATCAGCAAGACATCATTGACGGAATTCAGGAAGAAATTGATGCTGAACAAGAAAAGAATAATGTCCGTCAAGAGGAGATTGATCGATACAGTAGAGGCCTTGAACTTATATCTAGACAAGAGAATAAGATAAATGAGTCATATGATAAACAGTTTGAAGCCATTGATTCTCAAATCTCTGCATTAGAAGAAGTTGTAAAAATTAATGATCAACTAATTGATCAACAAAAGCAACAGACAGATTTGGCTGGTGCGCTTTCCTCTGGAGATATCGGAGCAGCAGCAAAAATTGCTCAAGACATGAGGGCAACTGCTGCCAAAAATTCTCAAGAAACATTTATTAGTAATCTAGAAAATCAAAAGAAAAATCTAGAACTTAAGAAAGAGCAAGAACTTAAGAATATACAGGTAGAGATTAATGGTCAGTATTATACTAGAACACAGTTACAGGATGCAATTATTGTTAAAGAAGATGAGATTTATTTATCTGAACAAACAACACTAAAAACATTAAACGATAAGGTTAAAGTTCAAGAAACAATACTTAAAGATATGCAGCGCATTATTGATAAATATAATAATGATATGACCAAGGCAATTAATAATGTTACAAATGCTGCTGGACAAACTAAAGCAGAGTGGGATTCAATCAATACTGTTATTGAAACAACTGCGGATTGGTTAGGAGAAGAGGGGCTGCTTGGATTAACAGATGACCTTGCAGATGCAGCATTGGATCTGGAGGCTGCATGGAAAAAGGTTTTGGCTGCAATTCAAGAAGCAAACGCTGCAGCAGCAGGAGCAGGAGGAGCAGGAGGCAGTGGAGGAGGAAAGAATCAAACTACTAAACAACCACCAAAGCCAGGACTTAACACTGAACAAACAGAACTCCTAAATGAAACATCTTCATATATTCAAGATCTAGTTAATGATGGGCAGATTGATGTAGCAGAGCAGGCAACCGTTATTATGATGAAAGAACTTGCAGACATCAAGCCTCTTGCTTCAATTGATATTGTCAATGCAAGAAAGCAGGCTCTTGGATATTTAAGTAAAGGCGGACTTGTTCCAAAGTATTTTGCAGCAGGAGGTTTTGCCAGAGGAACAGATACAGTTCCAGCAATGCTAACCCCTGGAGAATTTGTTATGAGTAAGTATGCAGTTAATGCCCATGGTGTGGATAAGATGAAGGCGATTAATAATGGTTCATCAGTTGGTGATTCGGTGTATACTTATAACCTAAGTGTTAATGTTAAGTCTGATGCTAATCCAAATGAAATTGCGAAAACAGTTATGGCTCAGATTAAACAAATAGATTCACAAAGACTAAGAGGGGTTAGACAATAATGACATCTGCAAACTATATGTTGGGAAGAAAAAAGTATGCACGACCACAAGGTATGCTGTGGGCAGATAATTCTGGCACCCTTGTAGATGGACTATATATTCCAAACGGATATGAAATTAACTCTAATACTGGATCTGAAACAGATGAAAGTACATTTAATCAATTCCTAATTTTATCTGATGATGGAAGAACTCCATTAGCCTTTACCCCAACAAGAATTGAAAAACGTGAGAGAATGATTAATGGCAGAATGAGATCAACACACATTGCTGATAAGTTAACACTTTCAACAAGTTGGTCAATGTTGCCTTCTCGTTCACATTATGTTAATCCAGATTTTAGTTCATTAGGAAAATCAAGTACGACTGAGTACACCTCTGACGGTGGTGCAGGCGGAGTAGAAATGCTTGACTGGTACGAGAATCATCAAGGTTCATTTTGGGTATATCTATCATATGACAAGTATGCTAATTTTGGTAAAGATGATAATGCGTATGGACATTTGGGACAATATAGCCAAGTCATAGAGATGTTCTTTGCAGACTTTTCATACTCTGTTGAAAAGCGTGGTGGTACCAATCATGATCTTTGGAATATCTCTGTTACGCTGGAAGAAGCATAATGTTTATAAACGATGAACTTAAAGATTTTTTGCAAACATCTTCTGTTGTTAGAAGTCAATCTGCTGTAATTGCAGAATGGAATATGAATATTGCAGATAATCTTAAAAAGATTGGAAATTATAGGTATAGACCAACAGATGAGGCAGGAACAAAGTATAAAAATATCATAGGTGCTTTTGATGATAATGACTCTGGTAACTATTATACTGGAGCAACAGATGCTGATATTACTATTGATGGAGGATTTGATGATTTAAATCAGCCAATTTCGTTTGCATCTAACAAAGAAAAAGTAAAGATGCTTTATTCTTTAGAAGATTGTTTTAAAAAATTTAGACCAAGATCTGGAATTAATAAAGCAAGTTTTTTAAATTCAAGATTTTTACATAATTCGAATATTGATATGGCAAAAAGACCAAGATACTACATGGCAGATAAAAATGACATATTTAAATACTGGACATCCTATAGAACTGAAGATAATAGTGAGCGTGGGATTGCAAATAAGTTAGTAAATGGCTCATATTTTATAGATGATGCTTCACCTTTTGTTGTTTATAAAAATCAGGTGCCAGCAAATAGAGTAGTAATTAAAATGCAGACAAATGTTGGCAGTGTTGATTTAGGACCTTTCAGAGGCTCATCAGGATCAATTTCAGATCCCCTATATGGAATTACAAACCAAACTACTCCTATAAAGTGGAAAGTTCAATATTTAGAAAATAATAACTGGGTTGATATGCTTACATTTAATCAGTCATCTACAAGAAGAGATGGAACACCAGTTATTAAATCAGATGGATATGTGGAGATTTCTTATGGTCTAATTGTTCCAGAAAGATATAGGGACTATTTTATTAAAGCGGAAGAATATAGTAACATTAACTTTTTGCCAGAACAGTCTATTAATGGTTATGCATACTTAATTAAAGAAAATGACTTAGATATTGGTACATATCATATTTGGTTTGATGGTCATTATGAATCATTTACTCCTTCCTATGGTTGGCATTTAGAAGAAGAGACAGTTGATAGACTAACCAATTTTGTAACAGATCTTACAAACCCAGTTCAATATTTAAATTCTTCAAGTGGCAATGTTTCTTATAGAGAGTTTGCATATATAGATGGTCTCCGTATTGTTGTAGATACCATGAACAAGGTTGACTCCACCTTTGATTTAATTGAGTTATCTCCAAGACTTGCCGTAGATCTATCAGATAAGGTTTCAGATTTTACAGTTAAAAAGACTGCGGGAGATTTAGGATCTAATGGATTACCAGTAGGACAACTTTTAGCCTCAACTGGATCTATATCTATTTTTGACTATGATGATGCATTCAATGAGCATAATACAAATAGCATCATTTCAAACTATGTATCAAACAATATTCAAATTAAGTTTTATGACATTGTTGTTAATGTGGATGGTTATGATTACTTTGTTCCAATAAAAACTATGTATTCAGAGGGATTTCCTCAAATAGTTACAGCAACTAAGGTTGTTCAACTACAACTAAGGGACATGTTTTTTTACTTAGAGTCTTTAACAGCACCACAAATGCTAGTTACAAGCGCATCGCTAAGTTATGCAATTTCTTTATTATTAGATTCAATAGGGTTTTCTAATTATGTTTTTTATAGAACTACAAATGAAAATGAGTTAGTTATTCCATTCTTTTATATTCCACCAGATAAAAGCATTGCAGAAATATTAAATGATCTTGCAGTCTCAAGTCAGACAGCAATGTTCTTTGATGAATACAATAATTTTGTTATGATGAGTAAAGAATATCTAATGCCATCTGAAGAGCAGAGAGACACTACTCTAACACTATACGGTTCAGATGACCAACAGGATTCTGGTGTTCTTGAAAATGAATCAACTTCAACAAATCTAGCAAATATTTTAGAAGTAGCATCAGAAGAAAAAGATGTGTTTAATGATGGAAAGATAACTTATACAACAAGGTATATACAAAAAACGTTTGGATCTTTAAAACAGGCAAGCATGATTGATTCAGATAAAACTTGGATATATAAGCCAGTTCTTTTGTGGGAAGTGGTTGGTTCAGATAATACCAAATCTGTCAATGCTGAGGTTTCTTCGCAGTCTAGTTATGTTCTTGGTGCAATCCCATTAAACTCTGCCCTATCAGATAGCGTTCCAACGGTTATTAACAATACCGTGATCAATAACACTATTGATCTTGGTGAAGGTGTTTATTGGTTAACAAGAAATTCTGGATATTTTTATGCTAACTCAGAAATTATTAAATACGATGCTGTTCAATATAATGTTGGTGGTATAGGCAATGTTTGGATTTCTAGTGCCCAAGAATATGAAAACTATTTTTCTAAAATAACCTTTAATGGAAAGATATACCCAACAGGATTAATTCGAATCTATTCTGAGCCTAACTATCAAACCATAGACGGTGTCTTCAAATATAAAAATGGAGCAGTAGCAAAGCATGGAAGAGGGCAGTTTGGCACTAGTATTGTGTCTCATCCTGCTGGTATTAGTTCCTACTGGTCCGACAATTCAAATGTTCGTGGCTGTGATATGAATTCGCAATATCTATTTTCTACAAATAGTCAGTCTAACCAGACAACACCTTATACTGTTGCAGCAGCAGGAGTAAACAATATATTAGCACAAAAATCAGTAAGAACTGGTATCATAAAGAATTTTCTTTCCAGCACATATATGACTGAGACTGAGGTTAATAGTCTAAAGTCTACACAAACTGGTACAATTCAGTCATCTGCTCTGATATTAGAAGGTCCGTCATTTAGCACTACTGAGTCACCGATTAACTTTTTATCCTATGTATATAAGCCTTTAACAGATAAGTTTAAACATTTCGGAACAAGAATGCGTATTGTTGGTAAGATCGAAAATAATGAAACTCGTGGACAAACCCCAATCGGAACATCAACCTACTATGTGGTGACTGGATCACAGCCAAACCAAAATATTAATATTGGTGGCGGAAGCGGTGGATTAGCCGTAATGCTTAATCCAGAAACAAACAACGGATATTATTTTGAAATAGTAGCACTTACAGAAAATAATATTAGTGCTTATACAGATACATCAGATGTTATTCACAATATTATTTTCTATAAAATAGCAAAAGATCCATCATCAGCCAAGGCTGTACCAATTAAGTTATGGGGAGGTCTTTCTAACATCATTGTTGATAATGGCAAGTTTACTGGACAATATCGCATGGTTGGAGAGCAAAACCCAACGGTATATGATTTGGCTGTAGAATACCAGGATATAGGTACAACAAGAAGATTCTACCTATACATTAATAATAAACTAATTACTAGCGTTGATGACACCAACCCATTGCCACTATACAATAATATGGCCCTCTTTACTCGTGGTGCATCAAAATGTATGTTTGAAAACATCTATGCGCTAAATAATAACTATTCTCAGAATACAGTGTTTGCACTGGACACACCAGTAATATCTGCAATTGAAGATTCTGAAATTAGTGCTAATGAATCATTTGGTAAATATGCTATGAGTGGAATCGTTCAGTCTACATATCTTTCTGGAATCAGCCCATCTGAGCCACCAAAATATAACATGTATTTTGATGAATTTGGAACTATCATGAGAGAGGCTGCATATTTTAATGTTCGTTATGACAAAGCCTATCCAGCAATATATGCAAAGATGTCTCCAACATTTAATAGAATTAAGGGGTACACTGTTTCTGGTTTTAGAGCAGGATCATATGGTGCGGAATTTTTAATATTTAATGCAACAGATACAGCGCTAAGCCTAGACGAAACAACTGGAAATTATCTTAGAATTCAAGGAGTCACGTTTACTCAGCAGTCACAAAACGAATTGACAGTAGATTCCTATTTTTCTAAAAATAGTAATTTTTCTAATACAGATTTTAATAATACAGAGTTTGTTAAATCACCCTTAAAAGCATTTCAGGACTATGAAGATATTAAAATAAGTAGACTAACTTATGGCAAAAAAGACTTTACATTAGATACCCCATATATTCAAACACAGGATGATGCAGAAGAAATCATGTCTTGGGTGATATCAAAAGTTTCTAAGCCAAGAAAGTCAATTGGACTTAGGGTCTTTAATCTTCCGATCTTACAACTTGGTGATATTGTCAATATTCATTATAAGAGTCATGACGGGGTAGATCAATTAGCACCACTAGACTCAAGATTTTTGGTATATAATATAGATTATTCTAAAACACAGGAAGGCTCAGATATGACTATTTATTTGAGTGAGGTTGTCTAATGGTTAGTGCAAATCCTAATATACCACAAATTGTGCCATCATCATCAAGCAGTGGTGTTAAAATACCAACAACTGACATTATCCTTTACAATGATGAGTCAACACCGATTGAGGTTATGACAGATCTTATATTTGAAAATATTGGTGGACAAGAAATTATTAATATTGCTAGAAATGATATTATTAATGGTCAGAGCGTAATCTATCAGCCTATTAAAAATTTAACTGGTATCAACTTTCAGTATAATCCTCAAAATATTTTGGGCTTGCAAAACACATCAGAAGAATACTTTAAAAAATTTCCAATTAAACTAGAAAACACTATCCCAAATGTTGGAACTGGTCCAAATGGTGAGACAGTATATATTGAGGCTTCGACTGGCAATCTTATTATTAATGTCATCAATTTAAACGAAGATGAGCAAGTTGAGGTAGAAATACTAGATAATGGATCAATCTTTAGTGATACAATATATGGGGTGGAATAAATGATAACAAATATTGGAAAAGGCATTTTGGCAAAGTATTTAATTGGTCAAGCACCAGCATACGCTTCGTATATTGCCATTGGTTGTGGAGCAACGCCAGTCAACTCTGACGCTGTGCTTGGAGACTACTCCGCAAAGTCAGCGCTTGACTTCGAGATGTTTAGGGTTCCTATAACTTCTAGGGGATACGTAAATGAAAATGGAGTATCTAAAATTGTTTTAACTGCTGAATTACCTACAGAAGAACGCTATGAGATAACCGAAGTTGGTGTATATTCTGCTGGATCTAATCCAATTGCAGGAGCATATGACAGTAAATCTATTTATGCATTTACGCAGGATGAAAACTGGGAACATCATACAACCGATACTGCAGGAGAAATTCCTATAATCTATCAGCCTTTAGACGGGGATAATGATGACAATATTATTGATCAACCTTACTCAGTGTTTCAAACAAACGCAGATAACAGAATCTTTACAAGTACAGAAAGAGTTGAAAGATATGAGAGATGCAGGTTCTTCAATAATACAGTTATGATGTCTGGGGATTCTTCAAATCTTTCTTTAGATGAAAATAACAAACTTGTTGTAAATTCTGGATCTGAGCATATTCATTTAACTGGAGCAACACTAGATTTTAATAAAAATGCACCAACAGATGAATTAAAATTTTCTTTTACATTAGCAAACAAGGATGGTCAATCAACCGCAATCCCTGATTCTGTACGTCTGCTTTTGCAATTTTCCTCTACTGATATTCATGGTACTGGAGAATACGCTAGATTTGAAGTTGTCCTAGATGCCGAAGATTTTGATTTTAATACAAATAGATATTTTGTTGCTACAAAACAGTTGCAGCAACTTACTAAGAGCACTGGTTTTACTTGGGCTAGTATCGATGTAGTTCAAATATATGCATGCGTTATAGACAATGGCTCACCGTCATCTGATTTTTATATTTGCCTAGATGCCATTAGATTTGAAAATACAGGAACCTCAAATCCACTTTATGGCCTTACTGGTTATTCCGTGGTAAAAAATGTTGATGCACGAACAATCATTAAATCAGCAAATACAACTAACTATATTGAATTTAGATTTGCAATGGATGTTCAATAATGGCTGACTCAGGCATTAAAAAGGTTATTATTCAAAAAAAGAATCTTCCATCTGTTTTTGGTACCGATAATAAGTATATAGTTAGATATCGTATTGTTTCAGAAGATCGTAACAGAGTATCACATTGGTCCCCTCAATATAAATTATCACCAAATACTGTTCAAGCAATTAACTATGCAATGTCTGTTGATACTAGTTTAAATATTATTACATTAGTTTGGGCACAGGTCCAAGATCTATCAGAATATGACATTTATGTTAAATGGGATGCAGAATCTTGGGAATATCTTGGACCCACATATAGCAATACTTATAGTTGTTTAATTAAAGAAGGAATTACAGAAGTTATGTTTGCTGTACAAGTGCCAACTTTTCCCAAAAATCGCTTTACTACGTCTACATTGTTTGAGACAGAATTAATGACCTTTTGATGGTATAATAGAATAATGGCAAAACTACCACTTCCAGAACGAGGACAACCACTAGATGTTTCATACATCTATCAATTAGCAAACGCTATAAACGAGTTGTCTACACAGATCTCTCCTGCTACCTATAAGTATGTTACCGTAGATACTGCTGGTGTCGGAAAACAAAGCGTAAAGGCTTCAGAGGCCCGAATAATTGGAGGGTATGTAGATGTTGTGTCAAGTGCAACCAAGAGTGCTGGAAATGAAGTTGGTTTCTCATATGATTTTGCAGCAGACTTTAAGTATGCTCCCGTGGTAACAGCAACACCAATTAATACTGGTGGCACTGATGCTGGTAAAAATGTGTCTGTTGTTTTAAAAACAGTTACAACATCAAAGGTTGAAGGAATTGTTAGGTTTAACTCTACTGGTGATCTATCTGTTGCAGTTAACATTATTGCCATTGGAATACCTAACTAATGCTAAAATGTACAAAATGTTTTAAGAATATGTTTGTTGATAGACAATATACTGCTGCTGGGCATATTGAGACATATTGTTTATACTGTGGATCAAGAAAATTTTTTCATCCACCAGAGGATTCAGAAGAGGGAAGATGGCTACTAAAAAAGGAACAACTGAGAGCGAAGGTTACAATCTCAAGCCTATAATTCCTGGAAATAAAAAGGTTTGGTTTTTAAATGGGGATTTGGTTAGAATTCATCATTTCAATAAATCTAATGGAATTATGTCTGTTTATAATATTACAAAGGATCAGATTGAAAGTTGTTTAATTAGTGATTTTAAAACCAAAAGGGAAAGAGCATATACAGTTGGACAAACTGCAGAGTTAGTAAATAGACACAAAAAATATATGCCAGATTTAATGAAACGTGGGGTAATCCCATTTCCTACTGGATCTCAAAAGGGTGGGGCTAGAGGATGGCAGGTAAGGTCTTATTACTCTGAGTCACAAGTACGAGAGATTCGTGATATACTTGCATCTCATCATATTGGAAGACCAAGAAAAGATAATTTAATAACAAATGATATTACGCCTACAAAACAAGAGTTGACACGTAGAATGGGCGATGGTATACTTACATATACGAAGACAGAAGATGGACGATTTGTTCCAATTTGGAATGAATCTATTTAACAAAGGGGTATAAAATGGAAGACACAAAAGTATCAGTTACACTAGGGTACACACTGAATTTAGGAAATTTTCAATCTCTCAGACTTGACCTTGGGGTCGTAGACTCTAAGCGTGACGGAGAGAACACGGATCAGGCGTTTGAGCGTGTATACAAGTTTGTTGAAGACAAACTGACAGAGAAGATCAAGGAAGCCCAATCGGAGGCTGCAGAAGGCTAATGGCAGAACGCAAAGACCGCATGGCTTTGCTTTCACGCTACAGCAAATATCATACTGCAAGGTATGAGCAAAAGCCATCATTAAATTTAAATGTAGAGCAATGGTCAGCAGATGCACTTATTGAGTCATATGGTATGAGTCAATGCTACGATTTGCTTGAGCATTATTTTAATGTTGCACAGTCTCCTTCATGGAACTATTTTGCATATAATACAGAAAAAATTTTACAGGCAAAAAGAGATAAAGAGCAGGATGATAAAGAGAGGGCAGAGCGAAGAAAAATGGCTAAGGAGTGGTTAAGTGAATAACACAGAAGCAAAACTAATTACTGCTGTACTTGAAGATAAGCAGGTTCATGTGTTGCTTCAAGCCAATGTCGATAATCTACTAAGAACTCATAATGATGTTTGGGCTTTTATTAGAAACTATTTTGAGCACAACTCTGCAGTGCCACCAGTTTCACTGGTCGTTGAAAAGTTTAGAGATTTTGATCCAGTATCTGGTGTTGGCGCTACCAAACATCATCTAGAAGAATTACAAACAGAATATTTAAATGATAGCCTGAAAGATATTTTGCGCTCTGCTGCAGGAGATGTACAGCAGGGAGAGGGAACCAAGGCTTTAGATAATCTTATTACACAAACCTCAGAACTTAAAAAGAATACTTCTGCAATTCGTGATATTGATGTGACTGACCTTGAGTCTGCAATCGCATACTTTGAAAATGTAAAAGAGCAACAGGCTTTAGGTAAAGTAGGAATTAAAACTAATCTTCCAGGATTTGATAACTATCTTCCTGCAGGAATTATGCCAGGGCAGTTGGGTGTATTTCTTGCATACCCTGGTATTGGAAAGTCATGGATGGCTTTGTATTTTGCTGTACAGGCTTGGAAGCAGGGAAAAACACCTTTAGTGATCTCACTTGAAATGTCTGAGACTGAAGTCCGTAACCGTGTGTTTACTATTATGGGAGAAGGTCTTTGGTCACATAGGAAGATTTCAAATGGTGAAATTGAATTAGATATGTTAAAGCAGTGGCATGCAAAAAACCTTCAAGGCAAGCCAGAGTTTCATATTATCTCAAACGATCAAGGTGGAGAGATTAACCCATCTGTTCTTCGTGGAAAAATTGATCAATACAAGCCTGACTTTGTAATTGTTGACTATCTACAGTTAATGGCTCCTAATCAGAAATCAGATAATGAAACTGTACGAATGAAGAATCTTTCACGAGAACTTAAACTCATGGCCATTGGTGAAGAAGTGCCTATTATTGCTATCTCATCTGCAACACCAGACGATGTGAATGATTTATCAACAGTTCCAACATTAGGTCAGACTGCCTGGTCTAGACAGATTGCCTATGATGCAGACTGGGTTATTGCTCTTGGACGTGGTACAAATAGCGATGTTATTGAGTGTGCCTTTAGAAAGAACCGTAATGGATTTATGGGTGATTTTCTTGTACAAGTAGACTTTGATAAGGGATACTATCGATATAAAGATTTTGAAGATAAGTAGTTATAATATGGTATGTCAAATTTTCATCATAAGACAATTAAGAGATTTTCCCTTAGCGGGATCATCCACGATGAATCGATGCTGGGTAGGTTAAAAGGTGAGTACACAAGACTACTTACTTCTGAAATGCGCTTGTCTGGCTATGTGCCAAGAATTGACATTGACCCAGATTTTACTATAGACTATAATGAGAATAAGAACTATTTTGAATTTGAAATATCACTACACGGAGTATATGCAGGGAAAAGGAAAAGCGAATGGATATTAGGGATAGACGTAAACAAGCCAATTTATATACAAAAGAGCAAATCAAAAGAGTCATTACAGGTTCAGGAATCACAGTAGAATCAGAAGTAGACTCAGACTATATAATTTTTTGTCCATTTCATAATAACAACCGTACTCCTGCTGGAGAAATTGATAAGAATAACGGGACCTTCTTTTGTTTTTCCTGCCACCATATTGCCGATCTTGTTGAATTTGTTATGCACACTTCAGGCAGAACCTACTTTGAATCAGTTCGTTTTATCAAAAGCAAAGAAACAGAGCAAGATCTAGAACGTGATATAAATCAGAAGTTAGTAGTAAAGCCAGACTTTACCCCATTTGACGAATTGATTATTAAAAGACTAAATAACAATTTGCTCAGTTCTGATAGGGCAAAAGATTACTTTAAGTATCGTAAGATTGATGCATCGTCTTGGTCAAAGTTTTCTTTAGGCTATTCTGAAAAACAAGATATGGTAACTGTTCCTGTACATAGTCCAGACGGTATGCCAGTTGGTTTTGTTGGTAGATCAATTGAGGGCAAGGAGTTTAAGAATACACCAGGTCTTCCAAAAGCAAAAACACTTTTTAATTTAAATCGTGTTAAGACAGCAGATAAAGTGTATGTAGTAGAATCATCATTCGATGCCATTCGTTTAGACCAGGTTGGATTACCAGCAGTTGCTACACTAGGATCTAATGTGTCTAACATACAAATAGAATTGCTTCAAAAATACTTCAATAATATTATTGTTATTGCAGATAACGATGAGGCGGGAGGAAACATGAAAGATAAGATAATTGAAAAACTTGGATCTCGTGTTTCCGTTATACAACTAAATAAACAATATAAGGATATAGGCGATATGTTAGATGAAGATATAAAAAAGTTGGAAGTCTCATTTGACAAAGATATCATCTCTATGCTAAACTAATATAACAATAACAAAGGAGAAATACATGAGCGTAATTAAGGGACTCAAAGATATTAATGCCCTGCTCGACAAGCCAAAATATGAAAGCACAGGACAAAAGGTTCGCTGGGTTAAACTAGCGGATGGACAGTCAGCAAAGGTTCGTTTTGTAGAAGAACTAGATTCTGACTCTGCAAACTATTCAGAAGCACGTGGTTTATCTGTTGTGGTTTCTGAACATACTAATCCAAAAGATTATAAGCGCAAAGCAGCATGTACCCAAGAGTCTGAGGGTCGATGCTTTGGTTGTGAGATGGCACGTAAGGAACCAAAGTCTGGTTGGAAGGCACGTCTACGTTTTTACTGCAACGTACTTATGAATGATGGACTTGAAGATCCATACATTGCTGTTTGGTCACAAGGCATTTCAAAGCAGTCGGCGTTTAACAATATTCGTGAATATGCACTTGATACAGGTAGCATTTCAAATCTTGAATGGAAGTTGAAGCGTAATGGTCAGGGAACTGAAACCAACTATACACTTCTTCCAAGCAAGCCAGATGCAGAGCCATTTAATTGGGATGGCTTTGAATTCTTCAACCTAGAAAAGGTTGTTCGTGAGGTTCCATATCCAGAGCAAGAAGCATTTTACTTTGGATTTGATACACCTTCTGTTACCAGCACCAACATCGACTGGTAATAGATGTCTTACGTAGGCTTACACGTACATACCCACTATTCCCTCTTTGACGGAATCGCTACTCCAGAAGAATACATTGACCGTGCAGTTGAGTTAGGGATGCCAGCAATTGCCATCACTGACCACGGTACTTTA
>JACCED012250279.1_pt1 | contig 41051 bp, 36 predicted proteins | sample 7455021 | NCBI WGS metagenome assembly JACCED01 (sample SAMN15323456, study PRJNA562643) | freshwater metagenome | isolation source: river surface water | place: USA:Blue River Watershed | collected 2017-08-19
ACCAACATTTTTTTCTAACTAACAACATAAAAAATAAAATTTAATTATTTATTTTTTTAGTACTTAAAAAAAAATAATATTTTACTAAAATTAAGAGAAATAAAAATATGAATTTATATGAAGGTATTGATGATGAATTTTTAACTGCAATTCAAAGATATCAAAAAAAATATTATAATAACGAAATAAATTATGATAATAAAAAAAAATGTAACAATGAAAGTTACCATAATAATCGTGAAGCAATATGTAAAAAAAAAAATGAAAGATTAAAAAAAATTAAAGAAGAAGACCCCGAAAAATATGAAAAAATTAAAGAGCAAAAAAAAGCATGGTATTTGAAAAAAAAATTAGAAAAGCAAAAAAATAACATGAAAATAAATGAAGATAACAAAATTATTGATTCTATAGAAAAAATATAAAATTTTTTTATAAAAAGTATAAGAAAATTTTGATGTCGGGTTATATAAATTTATTTTTATTTATTTTTATATTTTTTTAAATTATTTTATTTCGATTAAAGTAATTATTCTAAAAAAAATATATTGTTATAAAGTATAAAAACAAAACAATGGAACTGCCAGATTCCGAAAAAAGTCATTTGGACAACAAACAACTGAAAAAAGAAAATGTATTTACTTCAAATATGGTAGAGTACCAGTCTAACATAAATGAATTAAATACAAAGGGTGGGAGTGACGTTATTGAAAATATTAACTCATGTCTAACAATCGACTCCATCTATAAAGAAGATATTTTTTTTACTCTATTAACGACAAATTTTAAAAATATTTTTAACATAATTCTTACAAAAAAAGATATCAATATTTCAAAAAAAAATAGTACTTACAATATTTCCTTTAAAAATGAAATTAAATTTAATCAAAATTTACTTAAACAACTTGTTAATAATTTGAATAATGAAGTATTTACAATTAGAGACAATGAATTGGTTAAACATAAATATTTTATCGGTGGCACTGATGGTAAAAATATACTTAAAAATATTTTAATAAAATATTATAATAATTTTAATAATTTATTATTTATTCAAAGAGATTATAAGTATTTTAAAAATAATGAAATTTTTTATGCCTGTGAATTTTCATTTATTGAAAAAAGATTAATTGATTCATTTTGTAAAAAATTAGAAAAAGATAATAATTTATATGAACTAATACCAAACAATATTCCTGTAAAACCTTACTTTGATTTAGATGAAAGTTTTAATGACGATAGTTTAACAAAAGAATATTGTATAGATAAAAAAAATTTTTTTATTAATAAAATTACTGATTTTGTATTATTAAAAAAAAATATACAATTAAAAATTGAAGATTTTATTATTATAAATTCTTGTTATGAAAAAAAATTATCATATCATATATTGATTAATAATTATTTTTATTTTGATAATAACATATCTAATAAAAATTTTTTAAAAGATTTTGAAAATTATTTAAAATCTAACAATATTAATGAATTAAAAAAAATAAGTAACGGAGAATTTATACCAGATTATAGTGTTTATGGGAATGAAAAGGCTTTTAGATTACCAAATCAATCAAAATTGTATAGACCAAATATTTGTTGTAGAATCGAAAGTAATCACATTATTAAAGACTGTTTTATTCATTTAGTTAATTCAAAAAATACAATGATATCATGGGAAGCAGAGAATAAAATAAAAACACCTAATACTATGAAAGAATTAAAAAAATTAAAAAATGTTATAAATAATGATGATAATATTAGTGTAACAACTGAAACTACAGAAGTTATTGGTTTTGATATTAATGAATTGAATCAGTTAAAAAACAATTTTTCTGAAGAATATAAATTATGTTTAAGAGCCATAAATCATTTAAATCAAACAACAATCGACAATTATGAAAATTGGTTGAATGCATGTTTTATATTTTTAAATGAATTTGATTATGAATCAGGATTTAATCTTTGGTTAGAATTTTCAAAAAGAGGTACTAAATTTATAAATAAAGAGTCTTTAAAAGAAAAATGGGATTATCAATTTGAAAGACATAAAATAACTGAAAATCCTATAAAAATTGGTAGTTTAATTAAATGGGCAAAAGATGATGATGAAAATTTTTTTATTAATGACGCTGAATCACATTATTATAGTAAAAAAATTATTAATATAGAAAAAATACAACCTGAATATTATGATGCTTTTTTTAATTCAAATGACAGATGTAGAGCTAAACTAATTATATTTTTATTTCCTGATTATTTTTTATCAGATGGTCAAAATTTATATATAATTGATTATTATGGTATTTTTAAAAAAATAAGTGGAGATGGTTTTAAATATCTTGTAAATATTTATGAAGGTGTAATTAAGAATTTGGAAAAATGTAAAAATATTATTAATACTAATAAAAATAATGTTTTACAAGATGATAAAATAACTGAACTAAAATCAAAAATTAATAAATTAATTGATGCATATAGTAATCAAAGTTCTAAAATTAAAATAACAAAAGAACTTATTGAACAAACAATTGAAGAAAAATTATCTGAAAAAATGGATGAAACAAACAAACATCTTATTGGTTTTAAAAATGGTGTTTTTGATATTCAAAATAAAATATTCAGAAAAGCAAGTAAATCTGATTTTGTTAGTCTTACAACAGGATATGATTATATACAATATGATGAAGAAACTGAAAATAAATATATTGATGAATGTTATAAAATATTTTTATCTTTTTTTAGAACTAAAGAATATACAGATAATTTTTTACAACGTCTCGCTTATATGATGGATGGTAATAATAAAAGACAAGAGTTTGATTTATGGCTTGGTGGAGGTGGAAATGGTAAATCTGTTTTAGCTGAAAATATAATTGCAAAAGTTTTTGGTGACTATTCTTGTGTTTTATCATCAAATTATTTTATGACTCCTGATAAAGATAGTGGGAGAGCAACTCCTGAATTAGCACAAGCAAAAGGTACTAGATTTGCTTTTATTAGTGAACCGGATACCAATAATAATGCAAAAATACAAACAAATAAGCTAAAATTTTTATCAGGAAATGATAAAATAAAATGTAGATTTTTAAATTCTAATCCAATAGAATATGTACCACAATTTAGTTTAATATTTTTGATTAATGAACTTCCTGAATTATCTAGTTTAGATGGAGGTGTTTTAAGAAGACCTGTTATTATAAATTTTCCCTTTTTATTTAGAAAATCAGAAGATTTAATTGGGAATGAAAATAATCCTGATTTTAAACCAATTGATCCTTTAATTATAGAAAAATGTTATAAATATAAATTATTCTTTTTTAAATTGTTAGTAAAATATTATAATAAAAATTATCAAATAATTAAAGAAATTATTGATTATGGTAATGAATTTAAAGAATCTGTTAATCCGATTGGAACATGGTTTAAAGAATATTTTGAATGGTCACCTAATGAACAAGATAAATTAAAATTGAAAGATATTGTTGAAATATATAATTCTGAAACTGGTAATAATATAACTTCTAAAGATTTATCAAAAGCCATTAGTGCAGCTGGATTTTCAAAACCTAGAAAAATTGGTGGTGATTATAAAATAGAAAAAATTAAACTAAAAAATAATGTTGAAAATATTTTAACTAAATATAACAAATAAAAACTTTTTTTTATTATCTTTTATATAATAGATATTTATTATATATTATATAAAAAAATTATATTGGTACAAATTTTTATAACAGGACATAACCAGGACATAACCAGGACATCAGGACATCGAACCCCAACTTTTTTTTTTTTAAGACCGACCAAATATTTGAAAAGTGGGGTTCGATGTCCTGATGTCCTGGATATGTCCTGATCTTTTTTTTATTACCTTATATTTTATATTTTATATTTTTATATTATTATTTATTACTTTATTAATAATATTATAATCAAATAAATAAATATTATAATTTAATATAAAAAATTATAAAAAAATAAAATAATTAATGAACTATATTTATTAAAGATTCATCAGCATCATTAAAATAAATATCATATAAACCATAATTTAATAAATCAAAAATATCAATTATATCAGATTTTTTTAAATTAAAAATAAACATAAAATCATCTTTTAATACATTCTTAAAATCAATCCATTCACATAATTCTAATTTATATTCAATATATTTATTAAAAGTATCTCTTTCCATAAATACAAAATGACTTTGACCACGAAAAGCAGTTTTTAAACATATTTCTTCAGGTATATTAAAATTTAATTTTGTACCAGTAACTAAATCTTTGACAGTATAACTTTTTTTATTAAAATGCATTTTATATTTTGACACAAAACCTATTGGGACAACCAAATTAGCTAAGTCAATACTACGATATACATAATAAAAATATTTAAACATATCTTCTGATTTAATTTTATTAGTCCAAAAATGAATATCATATATTTTAGAAAAGGCTTTAATTATTTTATCCTCATCTTTAATTTTCTTTTGCGTAAGCTTTAAGAAATTGATCAATGTCCCTATAGTAAGGTTCATTGAATATTCCACCCCTTCATGGGGTGGAGTGAACGACATTTTAACAACAGTCTTTTTCAAGTCTGTCGTTATGTTATAGAATTGGTTAAGATTATTATCTTTTACCTTAAATGATTGGTCATTTATATCATATTCCACCGAGTAGTTTAGCGCGTTCATTGTTTCTTCCTCCTGATTTTTTATTTATTCAAAAAAATGTTGAACAAAATATCTATCAATTTTTTTATAAAATAAATTTTTAAATTTTGAAAGATATATTTGGACTTAAAAAAAAATAAATATTATCAATTAAAAAAAATGGCTTACCTAGATGAACAATATAAAAGAAATTCTTTAAAAAATGAATATCACGTAGCATTATGGGATATCGATATTAACAGTGATGAAAATCGTTATGAATACCGTTATGGTTTTTCTGATACTATTTTACAAAATAAAGAAAAATATTTTCAACTTAATAAATTAAAAGAATCACTTGATAACGCTATAAGAGCTATTCCTCGTCCAACACATGGTAATGGACCAAATGATTTTAAAAGTGATCATGATAATATAAATACAAAAATTGAAGAAATGAAACAACTACATTATAATCATGTAAAATCATTATGGATAAAATTTTATAAAAATTCTAGAAATATATTTTCTAAAGGATATAAACCTTTATCTTACACTGAATATAAAAAAAGATATCCTGAATGGGCTAAATTAATTGAATTAAATGAACCTCCTAAAGAAATTTATGATTATGGATCTTTTGTTGATACATTTGTCCAAATGAATTTTCCTCATGTAGAGCCTCATGTTGAAATATTTGCTGGAAGGATTAGTGGTCTTTAAATTAACATATATATTTTTATTTTATTTTAAGTCGCGAATGCAACTTAAAAAATTGAACGCATCTATGATGCATTAATTTTTTATTTCATGAATGAAATAAAAAATTGACAGCAAAGAATACTTGTATTTTTTTAGATAATAAAACCCAAACCTCCTGGACAATTATAACTCATATTAAGAGTTTATAAATTCACGTCTACAATATAATGCATTTTTGCATAGGATAACAGCAGGTGGTAAGCTGTATTGATGATAATTATTATCATCTAACATATATACGTGAATTTATAGATCTTTATTTTTTAACAACAACAAATATTTTTATTTTATTATTTTAGTCACTTTTTAGCAATTCAGTGAATATTTTAATATCTAATTAATACCATTTTTCAAAAAAAACATTTAAACATCAATTCTTCATCCCTCTTTCCTTTAGGATGTTTGAATGTTTTTTTTTTTGAAAAATGGATTAAAAAGATTTTTAAAATATTTATTTTATTGTTATTAAAATAACAAAAATAAAAAATTAAAAATATTACAATGTTAATTATGATGATTAAAATTTTCGCCGATTGCAAATAAAAAAAAAGTATACTAAAATAAAAACCAAATAAAAATAAATGTTGTTAAAATAAAGATCAAATAAATTCACTAAAAAATGTTTTTCAAAATAATAAGATTTTGAAAACTGATATTAGATTATTCTATTTAGAAAACCTAATTATCATAAATCAAACATAAATTATTTATTAAAAATAATTTTTATAAAAAAATAAAAAAGGAAAACAAAAAAATAAAAAAACAAAAAATAATGTTAACATAAAAAAATAAAAAAATGATAAAAAAATATCCCTAAATATTTTTTGTAAATACAAATATCATCAACAAGCAAAATGGAAGCAAGAGCTATATATTTTGAAAACCAATGGTCCGTAAATGTTATGAATAGAAGGAATGTATCTTCTAGTATCAGCTTAACCGCTGATACAAACATTAATTATGATATACAAGATAATGATTTATTAAAAAAATCTTGTATATGCATAAATTTTAAATTAAATAGTGACAAATATTTTTATCGTATGAAATTTGAAACATTATTATCTTTAATAAAAATCTTTTTATCAAGGCTGTCCCAAGATAAAAAAATTAAAAATTTTATTAAAAAAATAAAAAATGATTCTTTTATTTTTAACTTTCCTAGAACGGATGATGAATCCAGAGCTAAATATTTATTTAGTTATTTTTCTAAAATATATAATGAAGTAAAAAAGATATTAGTAATTGATGTAATTTTTGTATCTACTATATGTTTAAAAAAAGGTATATATGATAAATACTTTGATGCATTTCATATTATATCAAATAAAAAAATATCAGATAATATTTTAAATGAATTTTATGATAATGATGTTTGTATTCAATTTGAAGATGAAATATCAAATAATAGTTATCCAGAAGTATATTTAACTCAAAAATCATTTAATCAATTTGTATTTTTTAATTTTTCAAAAGACGAAGATTATCATTCTTTAATGGATGAAACTTTAGAAAATGATTATTTATTCGAAAGTTTAAATAATAAAAAAGAAATAGAAAAACAAATGATTAAACGTCAAGATATTATATACTTTAATGAACTACATTCTGCTAGAATGGTTATGGATAATTATTTGAGATATTAAAATAATTTTTATTTAATTTTATAAAATTTTTAATTAACTTACCAAAATAAATACTTTATTTATTTAAATCTGTCAAAAATCATTTTTTTATTTTGTTAAATTATTTTATTATTTCTTTCTATATTTATATTTATAATTATTATCATTAAATTTTGGTAATAATATATAATAAAAAAAATTACATTAATTTTAATAATTAAAAAAATTATGAAAAATTAGGAATTTCTATTTTTAACATAACTTGTTAATTCTTTATATAAATTGTCTAAAACTTCTTGTACTTCTTTATTACAAATAAATTGTACTAATTTTCTGTCTTCTTTTCTGACTCTAAAAGAAGGATTTGATATTTTATTTCTAAATAAATCTATATTATGAATATCTGATGTATAGTTTATTTTACCCGTAAATTCAATAACAATCGGTACAATTTCTTTAGGAAAAGTTTTTATATGAACATTAATACATTCTTGTGTAATACTATATCTTTTATCTAATAAAAATCTTATATCTATTTCACATGTTAAACTTCCGAAAAGAGTTTCAATAAAATTAATTAATTTTTTACAGTCTGTTGAATAATTTTCAAAGCTCTGCCATTTATTAATCAATAAATTTTTAATTTTGTCTTTATCACTATTTATTAAATTTTTAAAATTATTTTCAGCATTAACAGAAACAGATGATTTTGTACTTGATATTTCTAAACCAACTATGTTTTCTAATTCTTTACCTAAGAATTTTTCCCATCCACTTAAATTATTATCTTGATTATCCCAGTTTTCTAAATAAAAAGTTTTAGGATCATATGGTACATAAATTATATCCTTTGATATTTGTAATTGTTCTTCATCTATAATACTATTATTAAATGATAACTCTAAAATATTATTATAATAATCTAACCAATCTTTTGAAGATGAAAAAGGAAATTTTAAATTTTTAATAAAATTAATTGATTCTTCATATGTAAATACTTTATTATATAAAAAATCTCCATAACATATCCATTCACTTTTATAATATTTATGTGGTTTATTTGTAATTATATTTTTTTCTATTAAAAAAAGATAAAGATCATTTAAGTTTCTAATCTCCCCCTTTACTACTTCAATTTGTACTATTTGTTTTAATTTTGATAAATCAATATTCGATATTTTGTCATTACTTGTTTTTATATTAAAAGAATTTGCTAAAATACCTGAAAAATTACAAAGTTCATTCAATCTTTCATTTGAAATATTTTGAATATTAATATTTTTTTCAATTATTTCTTCCATATTTACATTTACAATATCATCAACAAGACCTGATTTTTCATTTATTATTTCATCTTCATTTTCATTTTTAAATGATTTTGTATTTCCTTTTGTTTTTCTGTTATAAAATTTAGGAGTATTTTCATCAGGTGCTTCTCTTAAAATATCACATACACGCCTAATTGTTTTATATCTACTTGAAAAAGAACTTTCTTCCGAATTTTCAACTGAATAAATTTTTGTAGGTAAAATTACATAAGCTTTATTTTTTCGTGGATGAAGTCTTAACGCTCTACCAATATTTTGTACTATAATAGTTTCTGAATTTCTCTCTTCAGCAAAAAAGACACTGTCAACTAAAGGAATATCAATTCCCTCATTTAATATATCTACTGATAATAAAATTTTTGGATTTTCACTTGCTTCTTCAAAATTTTTTTTATTATTTCTTTTGTCAGTAGGACTTTGATCTGAAATTATATAAAATAGTTCCTCATTTGTTTTATATTTTTCTAAAGTTTCTTTTAATACTCTTAACTTAGATTGATTAGAAACAAAAATTAATATATTTTTTAAATTATATTTTAATATTATTTTCAATAAAATTTGAGAAATTGAATTAAAATATACTATTTGTTGTTCTTCTTTATCAGTAAATCTTAAATTATCTACTAAATTATTTAAATCTTCATCTTTTGATTCATAATCATCTAAATAAACAACATCAAAATTCATTACACATGGAGGATAATTATGAATACCTTCATAAAAAGTATATTCAAAGAATACATTTCCATATATTTTTTCATTATCCATTGAATATATTATTTCATCATTGTTAAAACATGATTCTTTATTTCTTTTGATTATTTTTAAAGGAGTAGCAGTCATAAACAAATATTTTTCTGGAAAAAAACGTTTTTCTTCATCAATTTCAAGTAATTGTTTTGCAATTTTTATTTTATTATTTTCACTTGCTAAATTATGTGATTCATCTGCTGTTAATAAATTTGGTATTATATCTGGAAGATTTTCATCTTTTGTAGAATTATAATCTGAAATAGCATTTACTATTTTTTCAACTGAATCATAAGTTGTTATAATAATTATTTTTTTTTTTTCTAAAATATATCTAGCTTTTAAAACATCTTTTATATCACTTATGTCATTTAAAAGTTTTACATTTGATTGTTTTATTTTTTTTAAATATTTTTCAAGCTCTTTAGTATCTTTATTATTTTTTTCAAATTTTGATAAAAGTTCTGTGTAAATTTCATTTATATTAAAATCTGATACTTTTATTAAAATATCTAAATCTAATTTATCATTATATGACCATTCTATTATATCTTTTATTATTCCTTTTACTAATAAAATTCTTGATGTTGCATATATGAAAAAATCTTCATTATGTTCCTCAATACATTTTTTCATGATTTTATAAAATGTATAAGTTTTTCCTGAACCACAACACATTGATAAAATTCCTCTACTGTTTTCATTTGTATAATAATATTCTTCAAAAGCCTTTATAGCATTTGATTGATGTTCTCTTAATTGCATTTTATTTATATTTATTATTTAGTAATTAATATTTATAATTTAATATTTATTATTTATTTTTTTTTAAGTAGATTTAATTTTTATTACTATTTTTTTATTTAATTTATAAAATAAAAATTTTTTATAAAAAATAATACAATCAATATTTATTTATAAGGTGTAAAACATTTATCTGGATTCATATATTTAAAATTTGGAACTTTTGTTATAATACCTAATTTTTTATTTTTATCAATTAAATTAATTGTATTATTAATTTGTTCATCTAAATCTTCATGTAAAAGTTTATAATTTATTTTTCCTTTTATAAATTCACTTGTTTTTTTAGGAATCTTATTTTCATTTTTTTGATATAAATACTTAAAATAAAATTTATTATTTTTATCTTGAAAAGTATTATTGCTATAAAGTATGTAAATAGGTAAATAAAGTTCATGAAAATTATCTTTATAAATCTTTTTGATAAATTTAGGATATTTGTAAGAATCCTTTTTTTTATCATAAACTATAAATTTTCTAGAAATAAAGTATTGTAAAAAGTCAGGTCCAATGTTTCCAAAACAATATAAATATATTTCATTTTGTATATTTTCACATAAACTAAAAAACTTAATCATCTTTTATTTATTCTATATTTACACAAATTATTTATTCATAAAAAAAACTATAAAAAAAAAATAAATGGTAATAAACATTTTTATAAAAAGATATCCAGAGACAGCATCCAATGGAGTGAAAGTAAACCGAATTAAAATAATAATTAAGAAAAAATTATTTTTCTCGAAATCTTCAAAATTTTGTAACAAAAAGATAGAAAAAATAAAATGCAGATATTCGTAAAGACCCTTACCAATAAAAATATGATTCTCGAAGTAGAACCCAGTGATACTATTGAAAGTGTAAAAGCCAAAATTCAAGATCGTGAAGGTATTCCTCCAAGTGAACAACGATTAATACATGCAGGAAAACAACTCGATGATGGTAAAACTATTTCAGATTATAATATTCAAAAAGACTCTACAATTTATTTAGTGCTTAGGCTTAGAGGAGGATAATTAAAAATAATATTTTTTATAATAAATAGCAATAAAGTTTGCTATTTAATAAATATATATAAATGTAAAAAATTAAAACGTAAATAAAAAAAAATGATTAAAAATTATATATATTTGCTATTTTAACATTGAATACAATAAACCAAAATGCGATTTTATATATTATTTTCATTCTTATTAATAATAACACAGAGTTTTGAGTTCACTCAAGTCAAAAAACAATCTGAACTTGAACTAGACATTGGTAAAAACTATGATTTAGAAGAGATAAAATTAAATCAAATACACAATTCTTTAAAAAAAATAGAATTATTGAAAAATAATAATTTAAATAGTTTATTTAATAAATATTTTGAAAAAATTGATAAAGCTATCGATGAAAATTTACAATACAATCCTACTTCACTAATAATTCATTATCCAAGTTTAAATTGGTTATATTATAGTGACCAAAAACCTAAAGACGAAGAAACAAGAATATTTTTTAGAGAATTATCAATGAATATAAATGTTCTATTAAGGAATGAATCAATATCTTTATATAAATCACAAAACGAAGATTTAAATAAAAAATTATTAGAACTAAATTTAAATCCTTTAAACACATTTTCAATTTCAGAACTATCAAATGAAAAGATATCAATATATGAAACTTTATTGATTTTTGAATTAAAAAATATTGATTTTAAAGAACTTATTCGAAAAAAATTTAAAAATGCCAAAAATATAATTTTCGAAAATTATTATTATTTAATTATATTCTAAAAATAGTAATATAAAACTATTAATTATAGCAATAAATTTCTGCTTTTTTTATTTATAAATACCAATAATTCATTAAATTCCGCCCGAAGGCCCAAACGATTTTTACAAATATTTTAAATTCAAATACTTTTTCTTTTATTAAAATAAAAAATTCTATTAACGTAAACAAAAAAAATAAAAAATGAATAAACAAAATATAAAAAGTCATATATTAATAAAAAATAACAACTTATTCAAAAAAATGATGAATCTTACAGGGATATATAATCCAGAAGTTCATAAACAAGGTGATACGCAATCAACAGTTTTAAAAACTGCTTTAAAAAAAGGTTTTTGTTCTATACATCATGATGTTAGAATTGATTTTATGGGTTTTAACAAACCATGTAAAAGATGTGAAGAAGAATATCAAATGGATTTAAATAGAAAAAAAGCAGAAAATGATTTAGCTATTCGTGAGTTTGAGATAAAAATGAATTTACTTGATAATAATTTAAATAATTTAAATAATTTAAATAATGTTAATAATGATTCTACTATTGATGAAAATTCAGAAATGAATATTTTGAAAAATGAATTTAACGAATTAAAAAATAGTTTGAAAAATGATATTGAAAATATGAAAAACAAAATTAATGAAATCAAAAATGATATTAGAAGTGAAGTTATTTTTCATGAAAATAACATTGTTCGTCGTATAAATAATAACTTTATTGAAAATATTAATTTATTTAAAAATGAAACAAACAATGAAAATCAACAAATTTTCGAAGCTTTAATTGATAAAATTGAAAAACTTGAAAGCGAAAATAATGACTTAAAATTAAAAATTGATGAAATAAAAAATTTAAATAAAAACGAGAATGACGATGATAAAACATTATTGATAAATGAAACCTATAAAAAAATCAGACAAATTGAATTTATGGTGAATAGATTAAATAAATTTTATCCTTTGGTTCATGTTGGAGTGACACCAAATAATTTATGGAAATTAGGATATGTAAGCATACCTCAGTCAAATCAAGAACATGATTATTTTTTTAAAAATAAATTACCTTCTATTGGTTGGTTATATTTTAGAGACTATAATCATCATGTTCAAATAAAAAGCAATAAATTAAAGAATTATACTGGATACTGTCATGAGTTTAAAAATTTATTATATTTCGATAAAAAAATAATGAATATGTTTTCTAATTTTTATAGAAATACTGTTTTTAATGAAATATTTGATTATGATGATGAAAAAGTAAATATAATGCAAAATGATGAGATTAGATTAAAATGCGAAAAAAAAAATATGTTTTATCAAATTTTTTATGGACATAGTTTTGGGTGTTTTAAATGTGATGATTTTGAAGATTTATCAGGTGGTTTAAATACAAAATACCATGAAATAAAGGTATTAGAATATATTCATTTCAAAATGACAAATTTGAGAGATTATTTTTATGAAATAATGATTGATAAAGAACCTACATTTGAATTAGAATAAATGCAATAAATTAATGCTATTTTATTTATAAATACCCATAAATAGTTAAATTCCGCCCGAAGGCCAAAACGATTTTTATAATAAAAAATATTATTAACGTAAACATAAAAAATAGAAAAAAATGAATAAAATATTAATTATGAACATATTTACATCTATATTTACCAATTTAACAAAAATGGAAAACAAAATACTAACTTTTGCATTAGTTAAACTTTTTGATAATTTGTATACTTCTTGGTATGCAGATAGTTCTTGTGAAGGTGAATGTTTTTATAACCGTTATACATATATAACAGATAAATACACCATTCTTTATGATCCATCTGTTAAAGGATTTGGAAATAGTGATTTAGTTAATAACAAAATTTTAATTACTATTAAAATTAATGATGGAGAAGAAGAAATTACACAAGAAAACCTTTCTATATCTTTAAATAAAATTGAAGAAGCTATTAACAGGGATTTATTTTTAATTAGAAAATATTTTTGTCCATGTGCATCATATACTTATGGTTGTTTTGATAGTCAAAATTGGAAAACTAAATTTAAAATTATTGATAATCAAACTTTATCTGTTATTATTAAACCTTATTGGTTTGAAGATATTGAAACAATGAAATATTCAGCTTATCATTTATTATTAATTGGCAATCAAAAAGAAGATATTGATAAAGATGAATATGAATACGAATATGAATATGAAAAAGATGCATGTTCGCAAAGAGACAGCCAATGCAACTTTGATACGGAAAATAATTTAAGTTATGAACAAAAAATTAGAAAAGAATTTATTGAATCACAATGTTTAGATAATATTGATTTAAATAAACCTATAACAATTTATACTGGTGAACATATTTCATGGAATACACTTGATGAAGAAACTGAATCAAAATTCACCAAAGAGAAAATAAATATTGATGAAATTTTTGAAAAAGAACTTGAATATTATGAATCAAAAAAACATATTGAAAATAATGAAGTAGATGTAAATTATATTGAACATTTATCAGAAAGAATATCTTTTATAGATGGTTCGGATGCATCAAATTCTTCTGATAATGATGATTAATAAAAAATAAAAATTAATAATTTTTAAATTCTTTTAAATAACCATCTTTTTTATAAATTAATTTAATTTTTAAACTTTTTGTTTTAACAATATATAATATTTCTTTCATCAATAATTCTGTACTCGAAGATTTAACGGATATATTTAATTTTTCACAATAAACATATTTTTGTTTATTTCTTTGTTCATCACTTGGTTTTCCTTGAAAAATACTAACAAATCTTTTGGTAAATAATTCCTCACTACTAAGTAAACTATATAAATATAATAATAAACTTTTCCAAATAACCGTTGTAACTCTATTATAATTAATATAAACATCATCAAGTTCAGAACCCTTTATATCTTTTATTAAATCTTTTTCATTATTATTAAACAAAAATCGTGTGGATTTAGAATTTTCAATATCATTTTCAATATCATTTTCAATATCATCATCGTTTTCAATAGTTATATCTGAATCATTATCTGAATTATATTGAATATTATTTATTATGTTATTATGTATCATTTCATTATTAATTTTATTGCTATTATCATTATTTTCAAAATAATAAGGTGATGATACAATATTTTTTTCTTTATCATAACTAAAACCAATATGTTCTTTTGGTTCTAAGAATAATTTATTATTTGTTTTTTCTTCTTTCTTTATCAAAATTAATAGATTATCAAAAGTATTAAATTCAAAATCATATTTATTAATATTTTTGATAAAAATTTTTGAATTTTCACATGATATATTCAAGTCATTAATTTTTATTTTCATTTTTATTATATAAATTATATAATAATATATTCAATTAAACTAAAAAAATTAAACTAAAAAATTAAGCTATAAAAGGTTTTCTACATAATGGACATACTCTTTGCTGAACTGGACCTCTTGCAACTATATCAATACAATTACGATGGAAAACATGTCCACATGGTCTTAATTTTCGAAGCATGGCTTTTCTTTCATCATTAGTATATTCAATTTTGTTAGATGGAACATCTATTGCTTCATTAAAAGGTGTACCATTTGCTTTATGATAACGAGTACTTTCTAAACATAAAGAACATTTACCATCATTATGAGTACTAACACCAACAGGATTTGTAGCATTAATATTAACACGGTTAGATAAAACAGGGGCACTGTATCTTCGGGGTGGTGATGGGGGAGCACGACCTCTAATCTCTGTATAACCATCACAAATTAAAGTGTCACCATCAATTGTAAACCAATTAGTAGTAGTTTTACTTATTGGTCCATTTAAATTATTTCCTTCTTCATAAACACCAATCATATGGGTATTATAACCCGTTCCTCTTACAACTCTTTGAATTCTAATTTCAGGACCTAAATCTCCATTACGATTCATATATCTAATAAACATAGGATTTTCTGTATAATCTCTATTCACTAACATTTGGATTTGTTCTTCTGTCAAAGCTCCTCCTCTCATTATTCTTCTCTTCATAGTTTTTTTTGAAGAAGAAGTTTTCTTTAAAGCTTTAATTAACTCAGCTTTATTCATTTTACTTCTTCCTTCAATTTTCTTTCTTGAAGCCATTTTTCGTAACTCTTCAACAGTTTTCTCTTTAAGTTCTACCATTTTTAATTCTTAATTCTTATACTATTAATTTAGAAAAAATAATTCAGCTTAAAAAAAATACATAAAATAATAATAATAATAATTAATAAAGATGAGTTCAGATGGAATTGCACTCTATACAATTGATTTTGGTGTAAATTTTGCAAACACCAAAAGATATCCTGAAAAAAAATTAAAAGAAATTTTAGAAGATTCTTACAAAAATCGTGTCGATAAAGTCGTTAGTATTTCAAATTCTATACGAGAATCACATATCAATATTGAACTTGGTAAAAAATATGAAATGTTACACTATACTTTAGGAATTCATCCTCATGATGCAAAAAATTATAAAGAAGGAGATATGGAATTTATAGAACAAAATTTAGCAAATCACAAATGTTTTGGTGTAGGAGAAACGGGGTTGGATTACAATCGCATGTATTCACCAAAAGAAAAACAAATTGAAGTATTTAAACTACAAATAGATTTAGCAAAAAAACATAATGCTAATTTATATTTACATTGTAGAGATGCATATGATGATTTTATTCAAATTTTGAAAGAAAAAGAACATTATAAAGGTCTTGTTCATTGCTTCACTGGAAATATAACTCAAGCATTAGAATTAACAGGATTAGGATTTAAACTTGGTATAACAGGATGGATTTTTGATGAAAGACGAAACAAAGATTTAGTAAAATTAATTCGAAACGATAAAATAAAATTGGAAATGTTAGTTGTTGAAACAGATGCACCATACATGGCTATAAACAATCAAAAAGAATCAATTCCTTTAAATACATTTCAAATTATAATTGAAATAGCAAGAATAAAGAAAATAGATTATATTGAATGTACACATAGAATTTATCAAATATCAGATTTTTTTTTACATAAATATTTTTAAAGGTTTTCTACATAAAAGACATAATCTTTGACGAGGACGACCTCTTGAAAATATATCTATATCTATACAATATAGATGTTTTTTAATTTAGTATTAAAACATAGATTTGATCAAAATTTATAACAATCCTTAATAAGGATTCCGCCAAATCACCCCCTGCCCGTAGGTCGAAGGGAAGACTGTGTAACGGATACGGATGGTTCCGTCAGGACGCACCAACCTGTAGGTGCGCTCGGTTCCGTTTCGCTCCTCCAGTTCCACCCTATGCCCCATAAACTGGGCTCCCTCTGAGGGTAAAAACCTCACCCAATTGTCCAGTTCGTTCGACTGAGCAGGAGTGAGATTAGAATAATCCATTGTTGTATATTACAATGGATTATTCTATATTTTTTTTTTAAGAGATTTTTACCTGTCAATTTTTTATATAAATAAATTATTTACGTATATAATAAATAAAAAAATGATTAACATAATATTATAATATTTTTTTTTATTTTTATAGATAAATCTATAAAATGGAAGCGACTCAAGAAGAACCCAAAAAGACTTTTATTGAATACACAAACATGTTTGCATTATATGCAAGTGGAGATGAAGGAGATTGTGAAACCGTTCATGCTATTTCAACAAACACTGATAATTTGCAAGAAATTTTAGAAAAAATGGATGAAGAATTAAAACAAATGGCAATTTGGACTATAAAAAAAATTGAAATTTATTCTGTTGTTAAAAAAGATTTATTTGGTTTTCCTGTGTTAGCAAGACATGTTAATTTAATTGAAGCAAATCTACTTGAAAATAATTTATATGCATTTAACTATCATGACCATCAAGCATTATTTTTAAATGAAGATTTATCACTAGATTCAGAATATTATGAAAAAACATATAAATTCTTTAAGAATGGTATGTCTACTAATATAATAAAACAAAATGAATTTTATGATGAAGGTGTTTTGAATGCTTAATTTAAATAATATAATTATTTAATTTTAACTTAAATTATAAAAAAATAATATAATATAATTATAAATAAAATACAAAATGCCAGGAGGTGGTCGTGCATCAATTTCTAGTAGATCTTCTTTTTCTTCATTTTCAAGAACATCATCATTTTCATCACCTTCAAAATCTTATTCATATACACCTTCTTATTCAAAACCATCTACTTTTACACCTTCAACATCTTCTAATACAACATCAACTTCATTTTTAAGTTGGTTAATACCTTATCACTTTTTTTTCAATAGCAATAATTCAAATAAAAATTCAAACGAACATTTAATTTCTTCATCATCATCTTATTCTTCAAAAGGAGATGATTGTTCAGAATTAAAAAAAAAAATGGAAGCTTGTCTTAAAGAAAACGGTAAAGATTCACTACAATATAAAATACATGAAACATTATATAAAGATTGCATAAATAAAAATTAAAAAAATTGATGGGGAAAATTTTAATTAAACTTTTTTTCTATGATAGAAATCGTAAAATGGCCTTTTCGAGAGTCTTAGATAAGTACGCGCTTCGTGATCTCTACCGGGAACACATCTTTCCTGATGGAGAGTTTAACCGTGAAGAGACTGCGCGACGGATGGTAGACCCGCATGGACGTCGACTCGATGATCAGCTGGCAGTGGCTGAGTTGCATTCCGCTAAGTCCCAGTTGGAGACCGGAAGGCACAAGGTGGCTACAACTGCCTTTTCTGGAGACACTATGTCTCGTGCTACTCTTCTCATTGGGACCGCAACCCGTGCTATTCAATGCGCTACGGATGCGGAAAACAGTGGTATTAGGGCTGCTATTGACACGTCTATCCATCTGTGCAAAGTTGTCAACACGATATTGTACTTGGTTGAACACGATACGACTAGTCAACTTGACATTGCCAACTACAGCATGACCATGGTGAACAACTACATCACTGGCGCCGTTGTTCCTCCTGCTCCGATGACATTTGAGGAGGCTTTGGAGTTTGTTGGCAACCAACCCGAAGACTTCCCGGTTTTCTTTCCGGAGGTTTAAGAGTAATTTGCTTTCAAACACCTAGCATTCTTCATCATGTTATTTGTGTAGAAGATATTTTTATAATAAGTAATTTTATAAAAAAATTGATTTGATTTTACTTCGTAAAATCTCATATTTTTTGCTAAGCAAAAAATTGAACGCTACTTCGTAGCATTAATTATTATTCGCTTGCGAATAAAAATTGAATCGGTTTTCTTTGAAAAACCTCATATTTTTTAAACATTCCAATGAATGTTTAAAAAATTGACATTTGCTACGCAAACGCAATTTATTTAAGATGCTATAGCATCTTAAAAAATTGATTTGATTTTACTTCGTAAAATCTCATATTTTTTGCTAAGCAAAAAATTGACAGGTATTTTTATAAAAAAATATTTAATTTATTATAATTTTACAAAAGTCTTGAGTTTAGACTAAAAAAATGTTCGGTGCAAAGACTGTTCTACGTGATGGAAAAAAGATTCCCGTTGGAGGGTTGATTGGAGGCGATGAACCTCTTGGTGCAACACCTCTTACGGACCTTCTCATGAAGGACCAGATTGGCTTGTATCAAACCAAGAACAAGAAGCGTACCAACAACAAACGCTATAGCAAGCACAGCAACAATTGGAAGCTGAGGTGTCGTCCCAAGAGCTTCAAGGAGCTCTGTGTCCGCATCACGGCTCCTGATATTTCCTTTGAGGAGTTTTCGGCGAAACTGGCTGCGGAAACGCCGTTGTTTTTTCTGGACTCCGAAGAGATTGCTCCCAAACCGGCTATGGAGCCATGCGCTGCCGATGCCGATGAGTCAGCTTCAAGCATCCTCTTTGGCAATATGAGCCACGAGGACTTGTTGGCGATGTTCGGAAGCGACTCTTTGGAGGTCTTTGCTTAGGTAATTCATACTATATTATAATAAAACGTAAAAATAAAAAAAATGAATAATTAAATTTTGAGATAATCTAATATAGACTAAAATATTAAACAATTATTTATTAAAAAAAATGGATAATTTAAATTTACCATTTATCACTCCTGTTATTGTATTAAATTCAGAAGATTATTATCAAAATAATAATATTAATAATACTATTATCGATAACAAAAAATATTTTAATAAATATAATAGAAGTGAACTAATCATTTTTAACAATTATTGTACACAAAAAAAATTATTAGCTAATTTCCATTGTACAAGAATAAAAAAAAATAAGAACATTTATATAACATCGCGTTTCGTAAATAAACAAATAAAACTAAAAAATGATAAAGTGATAAATAAAATTTGTACAATATTATATATTGGTAAAAATTATTATTATGGTATTCATAAAAATCTTAATGATTCTAAATTATTAGCAGTAAAAAATGCATTAAAACATAATTCTAAATTAAAAAAATATGCTGAAAAATATATTTTAACAAATTAAAATATTTTTATTTAATTATCACTTATTATTTACTATTTATTTGTTATATAAACAATATATTTATGATACAAAAGAGTGTAAAACAAATTTAATTAAATCTAAAAAACGTAAAAGAGACGAATTATCATAAAAAAAATGATTAATTATTTTATTTACAATTGTATTAATATCAAAAAATTATAATTTAATTAATTTACTCAATTATTTATCAAAATGAGTAAATTAATAATTAATAGTGATAATAATTTATTTGATTCAAATAATTTGTGGAAAATTAAAGATTGGGTTTTTGAAGAAGTTGATATAGAAAATGAAATACATAATCTGTGTGGGATAGAACATCCTAAAGCTATTTCGATTGTTAAAGAAAATTTAAATAAATATAAACATGCTTATTGTAAAAATCCAGAAGAATGTTTAGTGTGTATTGAAAAAACATATACAACTTGTGAAAAAAATTTTAAAGAATTCAAAATAGATTGGTTTGCTTTATCAGAAAACTCATGTGCTGTTGAAATATTAAAAAAAAATATAGAAGATAGTAAAGATAGTTCAAAAAATGAAGTTTGTAAAATATCATGGAAAAAAATTGTTTTTAATAGTAATCCCGATGTGAGATCATTTATTGAAGAAAATTTAGATAAAGTATTTTCAAAAGGTTTTTTTTCGGATAGTATGCATGTAGATATTTTAGAAAAATATATTGATAAATATTATGATTTAATAAATTGGGATTATTTGTCTTACAACAGATATGCGACAAGTTTATTAGAAAAAAATCAAGACAAAATTAATTGGAACAATTTATCATATAATATAAATGCTATTCATTTGTTGGAACAAAATTTTGATAAAATCAATTGGGATAATTTATCGCGTAATGAAAATGCAATTCATTTACTTGAAAAAAATAAAGACAAAATAAATTGGGAAAAATTGGAATACAATAAAAATGCTGTTAATTTGATTGAAGAACATGTTAAATATACAGATTATATACCTGGTCCAAATTTATCGATGAATCCAAACGCTTTATCTTATTTAAAAAAAAATCCTCAATATATCAATTGGGAAGTATTGAAATTTAATAAAAATTATATTGAAACCCCTGAAATATTTGAAAATAATTTGGATAAATTTGATGGTCAAGGAAGATGTTTACTTATATATCATATCTATTTGAAAGTAAAAGATAAAATAGATATAAATACAAAAAAAAAAAAATTTTCCCATCTATATTTGAATAAAGATATTTTTGAATTAGATTATGATTTTATGAAAAATAGATCTGATTTGATTAAAAAAGAATTAATACAAAAAACATGGCATCCTAGAAGATTAAAAGATTGGTGTTTGGATATTGAAGAGTTTAAAGTTATTGAAGATTTAAATTAATTTTTCTTTTAATATTTTTTAGCAAATATTTATTGCTAAAAATTTATAATATATTATAAAAAATTTGAATTTAAAAAAAATTTGATTTTTCAACACTCAGATAAAAAAATATATAATATAATTTTAAATAAAAAATAAAATTATATTTACGTTAATAAAAATTTTAATAATTAAAACTGTTTATCTTTTCTTAATAATATTGTTATTGACGTAAATAAAAAATGAATATTGAAGAATATAATGAAATAAGTATAAGTGACATGAAAGATTCTTATATCATAATAAATTTTATATCAGGAAGTCGTTATATAATAAGTTTTACCGAATCTAATTGTAAAAATATAGGTCTTATATGTGATTTGATTAATGATAATATCATAAAAAACCCAAATTTTGACTGTTATTTAATTGATAATGAAGAAAGAGTGTTAAACCGATTTGATTGTGATTTAAAACACGAAGATAGTGAGGAATTTACAGTTATGGTATATGATATATTTTTTTTTAATAATTTAAAAAATAGATATCCTGAAAATGATTATCGACACAATATAGGCAAAAAATATAGAACCTTGAGAAATATGATTATTAAATTTAAAGGATTTGAAAATTTTGAATTAACAAAAAAAATTATTAAAAATGCACCTTTTTTAGAATTAGTTGTTATGGATATTGATTTTTTTTGTTATTTTAATGATAAAAAAGAATATTATTTATCTTTTTTAGATTTTTTAAAAAATACAGAAAAGATAATTTTTTATCGTATCATTCCTATCTCTTGTTCTTTAGAACCAGAAATAATTGAATTTATTAATACGAATTCTAATATATTAGCTGTGAAAATAGAAAAAACAAATTTAAATTTTTCTATCCAAAATAGTTCAATAAAATCGATTGATTTAGATAATATGATTTTGAACAATTCACAAATTGAAAATCCTATAACTTTGGAAAAAATAAAAAAAATGACTTTGAAAGAAGCTTCAGAAATTGAAGAATATGAATGGGAAGAAAGAGTTGCTGATATATATTTTAATAATAGAAAATCATCTCAAACAATATCTTCGATAATAACGAATTTTTCTTCTTTAGAAAGATTTGAATGTCATTATATTCAAATTGATTCAAATAGTTTAGAATTTTTTATTAAATCACAAACATTTGATAAAGTAATTTTACAATATTTTTTTCTTAGTGAAAACCTATTAATTGATTTAATTAAAAAACATCTTCCACATAATAAATTTATTCAATATTTCATTTCAAAAAGTATTGTTCATTATCTTTATATAGGTAATATCTCTGAATTAGAAGATCAACCAGAATCTGAAGTATTAAAAACTATTGTTGGAGGATCTCAAGAACTTGAAAATGATGATGAACTTGAAGATGATGATGAACTTGAAGATGATGATGAACTTGAAGATGATGATGATGAAGTTGAAGATGATGATAATGAACTTGAAGATGATGATGAACTTGAAGATGATTATGAACTTGAAGAAGATGATGAACTTGAAGAAGATGATGAACTTGAAGAAGATGATGATTTAAATTAATTTTAAATATAATGCAATAAATATTTGCTAAAATTATAAATATACAAATTCTTATTGCTTAATTCCGCCCCAACGGGCCAAAATTTCCGCAATGTAGCAAGTAAAAAAAAGAAGATAAGCGGTAGCGGTTCTTTTTTTTCTTGCGGAATTCCATTATGACTTAAATATTAAAAATAAAAGTTAATAACTTTTATTTTTTATTATTTAAACAATGAATTATTTTTTTGTTTAGCATATTTACACCAAGGGCATATTAAATCAATATCTTTATGACCACACATATTATATGCTCTATTTAATACACCTACGCACTTTTCGCAGTAAATATGCAATTTTTCGCAATGCTTGAATTCAAATTTATCAAATGGTTCTTTATCATTTAAATTATATTGGAATTCACCATTACATAAAAAACAGGTATCAATTACATTCATATTATAATATGTTTATTTATATATTACAACAAAATAAAAAAAATAAAAAATAATCTTAAACCACATTTGTATCTATTAATTTATATATTTGATTCTCATTTGCACCTTTAATAACTCCTACCGATTGATATCCTTTCATTAAATAAAATGTTGGTACACTACTAATTTCAGGTAATGAATTTGATAATTCTTTATTATCTGCTAACATATCTATATCAATTAAACACCATAATAATTTTCCATTATATTTTGTTATCCATGTTGGATTTTTCATAAATTCATTAATAATTCTCTTGCATGGACCGCACCACTTTGCGGAGAACTGGATTAATACATATTTTTCGCTCTCTTCATTATGCTGTTTAAATAATTTGTTTAATTCTTCTTTTGTTTTGATCAAAATTGGTTCACACATATTTATAAAAATTATGTATATTATAAATTTATAAAATATTTTTTTAAGTCGAATTAAATTCTTTATTTTTTAATTTAATTATAAATTTAATTTAACTACTATTTAATAAACATGGATAAAAATTATTATTGATAATTGATTAATGATAATTGATTAACGATAATGGATTAATAATAAAGAATTAATGGTATTGGATTAATGATTAATAAAAAAACACTAAGTGCTTAAAAAATTGAGATGAATTTTATTCATCTGATTCAGAGTCATAAGTAGACTCATTATCAGTTTGACTTTCATAATCACTCTCAGAATTATTCCCAGATTGATTTTTCAACAACTCTTTCTTTCTCTCTCTTTGTAATTCACACTCATAACAACAATAAACAGTACGGTATCTGCATCTTTCACAAATTTGACTTTTAGATATATTATATTTTAAATAATATATATTAAAACCTTCAAATTTTCTACAACGACGACAAAATCCGTAATTGCGTTTTTGTCGATTCTCAGTGTTGTTTAACAAATCATTATCTATTTCTTTTAATAAATTATCACAACATTCTTTAAGTTTCCTTACTATTTTGAGTAATCTATCTTTGTTTAATAATAAATTTGTTAATCTTGTTTTTATTAATCCTAATACAATATCTTTATCATTCTCAATATGTTCTCTGAGATATGAAAAAGATTCATATTCACTACAAACATAAATTGTATATAAGAATAATTGTTCAATACTTTCTACAAATTCTGTTATTTCATCTAATTTTGAATTTATAGCATCACTTAACCTATATGATGATAATCTTTCCTGTAAAAAATAAATAATATGATAAGAATGTGTTTCGAATTTAAAAGAATTAAACTTTCCGAATACATAACTTATTAAGTTTCTGTACACATCTAGTTTATTTTCTTCTAATAACACATTACCACTATTATTTATACCATAATAATTATCAGTAATTGGATAATCTTTATTTCTGTTTACTATATAGTTGTAAAATTCTCTGTTTGATTGCATTTTCTCTCTCTTTTAGGGTAGACAAAATATCAATATCAGATATCTTGTCTAATATATTTGATTGATTGAAAGCATTTGATATTTCTACCCATCAATTTTTTTTTATTTACGAATAAACAAAAAAAAATGATACTTTATTTTGTTTATTATATTTTTATATATTATTATTTAACACATAATGGTATATCCTAACATCTTTTTTAACAGAGTATTTATCAACCATCCTTTTTTTGGACCGGTTAATGTAATAATATACAAAACCAGTGGTGGTGATGAGCGTTATCATATTATCAAACACCGGAATGGGACGCAAACTATCATTGGTTCGGACGATCTTCGATTCGAGCTTGTTCCCAGATAAGTAAATTATACATACACAATATATTATAAAATTATTTATTTTTTATAATACTCTTGGCACTTATTAAATTTAAAAAAAACAGACTGATAAAAAAATTTGATAATTAAAACAATAATATTATTATTTTATTAATATTACTTAGCAAAACAAAAATGAACTATTTACGAGGAAGTACCCTAATCTTTGCAACTGGTTTTGTAGGTCTTAACTTACTTAAACCATACGTAAAAGAAGAATGGTACTCATATGTAATTCATCGTGAAATCAAGAATCTAGTAAAAGAGGCTATTGATACAGATTGTTATGTATTATATGATATCAAATCAGCCATGTATCCTTTTCCATGTGAAAATGGTTGGAAACTAGATATCAACAATAAAAATTTTAGAGAAGCAATTAGTCTTCTAAAAAAAAACCATGACAAGGTAATTGTTCGAATAGACAATTATAGATACAACAACAAAATTGGTTTGAAATATAATAAATCAGATAAATCAATATCTGTGTCTTTTTATTAATAAAAGATGAATTTATAAATTATAATTTTTTGATATTTATCATCTATCTTACCATACATGGCACGATACAACAAACACCTAACAATAATGCACCCATTAGAGCATATAAAGCATAATATACATTCACAACAGTGTGTACAAATACTTTACTCTCATGGTCACAAATATCATTAGAATGATTGTTGTATGCGATAATGATGAAGATAGAAAAGATAAAGGAAACGATTCCTGAAGCATCCTTGACGTTGGTCCAAAATCCGCGCTCATTATCATCCTTATTTCCACCACAAAGCTTTTTGGCTACAGTGTTTGCAATAGCTGAAAACAAAGATACCGTGAAAGTTATAGCTTGTACTAGAAGACATGTAGCCAGGGAAAGTCCCACAACCTTAATATCTTCAAGACAAGTACCACTCTTCCCAGCAAAGATGTATAGATAAACATCAAACACCACTGATGCACATAAAATAAGTGTTGCCAAAACTAGCATGAAAAGGTAGCATAATGGACAACCATTTTTTACCGATTCAGCACTACTAGGGAAAGCAATCTTGATTTGACTTTCTACGTCACTCATTTGTAAATCAGCAATTCTAGAAATAAACTTAACTAATATATATATAGATAAAATTTGTTTTTATCTATAGAGCTATCATTTTTTTATTGAAAATTATAAATTGTTAGTACATTGTACTAAGTGCAAAAAAAATAATATGATAAAAAAAAAAATAAAAAAATCATATTAAACATATAAAAAAAAATATATACATATACAAAAAAAATATATACAAAATTAATATATAATATAATAACATATAATAACATATAAAATTATTTTAAAACTATATAAACATATAAAACATATAAAATTATTTTAAAACTATAAAAACATAAAAAATATATATAAAAATATATAAATATAAAAACTCTAAAGATATTTAATAATCTTTAGGGAAAATTAAACCGAGACTTTCTGTGTGTAACATGTTCCTCTGGTATTGGAGCTGATAAAAAATCCTCTGTTTCTAAACAAAAATTTTGAAAGTTGTTTGGTTGCAACCAACTATCCAAAATATTAGCTATTTCAAATTCTTTAATAAGACGTTCCCGTTCCAGTTCGAAAGCATAAATACCCTTCTCCATTAAAAGACCAAAATTAATTTTAAACGGAACTTCATATGATTGAAATATACTATTTGTCAAAATTGGTGATACATTCGATAAATTAGATGAATTATTTGTAGTTGGCTTAGCCAATAAATTATCTAATTCATTAAAAGCAGACATAGATAAATCATTTTGAATTTTTTTAAACTCATTTTTTAAAGAAATATTAACACTTAATAAGTTTGAAAAACTTAACTGTGTATCATATTCTTTAGAAAATTTATCAAAAAAACAAATGCCTTCTTTTCTCTTTTTATCTCTTTGATAATTTGAAAATTGTGTATTAAAACTATTCAAAGCAGAACCTCTACATGCTCTTCTTGCATCTTCAAGAATAAATAAAGATTCTTCAAAATTTTCATCTTCCAAATATCTTTCATTTCTAGTTGCTAAAAAAGAATTATCATCTTTAGGTTCATAAACATATAACACAACACCGACAATCATTTTATCTAAAACCTCTTTCACCATTTCTTTAATATTTTCATATTCTTTAGTAGATAATAACAGAATATTTAGATAAAATGTAATTTTATTTAAACTTCTATTTTTCAAAAACCCTTCGTAACCACAAAAACCTTGTCTAATACTTTTTCTAAGAAAATATGGAACAGGTACTTTAATTTCTTCTAAATTCGTATTAAATTTAAAACAATTTAAAAAATCTAAATAACAATCACTAACCCAGTCATTTTCTTTCTTTATTTCATTCGGATATAAATCTTCTAAAATAAATTTTTTCAAATTAGCTGGATTAGATTTTATATAATTACCTAAAAATTCATATTGTTCTGTGTTTAAATATTTATTATTCGATTCTAAAGTTGTCCATAAACCATCTCCCTTAAAAACTAAGGATTTTAAGTTATTGGCTTCATATAAACGTTCATAAAAACTGTTTAAAACATTCAAATCAAATACTTTGAATTTTATGTTTAACCCAGTTTCATCATAATATTTATATTCCATTACTGAATAATCTCCACCTAAAATTTCTATTTTTATATTTAAATACTCGATATTTTCTAAATTTAGTTTTTTAATTCCTAAATTAAAAATTTTTATACCAAGCTCTTCAAATATTTTTTTTATGTTATCATAATTTTTTAATAATTCTATAACTTTTATTTTTTCATTTGGTTCTAAACATCTTTCAATATTTTCAATTTCACTTGGTAAAAGTAAAAGATCTTCATATAGATTTCTTATATTTAGAATTTCTTCTTCGAAATGGTCAATACCAAAATCTTTATTTATTTTTTCATATTTTTCAATTCTTTTAAGAAATTCGTCTATATAATAATCAATTGATTCCCATGATAATCTCCTTACCAAATCATCATATTCCATTTCTTCATAAGAAAAATTGGTATACTGATTAATATTATTCATTTCACTTTTTGTTATTTCACTTTGATTTGTTGTGTTAGCTTCTTGCATTTTAACGTTTTGCTTTAACGTAGACAATTAAACTAAAGTATAAACTAATGTAAAATTGTCTAATATTCCCTAGAAAATTCCACTTCATTGATAATCTTACCCATCAATTTTTTCGTCAAAAAAAAAATATATCAAAAAATCTATCTAATTTGAGCACTTAATTTAAATTTTTCTAACTCTTTTGTTTTGTACCATATTATGTATTTCTATATTACTATATGGTATTTTTCTTTTTTCACTATTATTATTTAATATAGATTGTATACCTAAAGAATATGCATATGGAGCATTACCATCGGGACCTGTTGAATCTATATTAGCATCCCATATCATAAGACCCAATAAATTATTTTCTTTAGCAAAAGATGTTAAATTGAGAGCATTTTGGAGTGTTAAATCACGTGACATATCATCATTTCCAGGCATTAAACCTAATATCATTTTTGATGGAGATACTTTCCATGTATTTAAATAATAATTTATATCCCATTGTATTTGTTCTTCATATGTTGTTCCACTTTGTATCCATAAATCATATTCCATTGGTTGCCATGCATTTATATTACCTATTGTTAAATTTAATAGATTTTGTTGGTAACACCCCGCACTCCAAGCCTGAGCAGGTGTTGTTAATGTTATATATAATCCTGAATTTAAACTTCTAAGTGTATTAATAATTGAAGCTGCTTGATTTGCAAAATCACTTGGAACATTATTATAACAATCTTCAATATCAAAATCTACACCATCAAATCATGTTTTTATTAATATTTGGTTAATATTATTAGCTAAATCTCCAGGACGATTATACAAAGACGAACCATTGAAAGGATATGTAGCTCCACCAATTGAAAGACTAATTTTACCTCCATGTGAGTGAACTAAATTATTTATTTGTTGAATATCAGCCATTGTTAAGCCTCCACTAATACCAGGAATATAGTCGGTTGATTCAAAATTAAAACTAGCAAAAGCTAATACTATACGAGTATTCTTTTGGATTACATTTTTATTAATCATATCTTGAACTTGTTGTAAAAGATTGGTTCCCCAAGTAGTGACGTAAGTTGTATATGAATAACTCATTTTTATTTTTAATATACAAATATATTTATAATCTTATTTTAACTTGTTTTATTCTTAAAAAATTATATACGTAAATTATAAAAATTTAATTCTTAAATATAATAAATAAAGAACCTAAAATAATTAAACATATTCCTATCATTTATGAATTTAACTTATATTATTTGCTATTTATGAAAAAATAAATAATAAATCAAATTTTATTAATAAATATAAAAAAAAAATTAAAGAAAATTAAAAATAATTATTGTCTACTATAAAATTGAAAAATATTTGTTTTTAATACTTCTTTTGTTATAGTTCCTCTAATATAATCTATTAATAATCTTCTTATAAAGGTTTTATTTCCATTATTATTATTTTCATTTTTAAATTGTGAAAAATCAAAAAAATTCAATAATTTTTTATCATCATCTAGTTCATTTAAATTTTCAATTTTTTCAAAATTATAAATAGTTGATTTATCAAAATATAAATCATAAAATAAAGTTGATATATTTTTAAAATTATCTTGATTTCTTTCATTAATTTTTAAATAATTTAATAATTTATATGTATTTGGTAAATCAAATTTATAATAAAATACTAATAAATATAATAATTTATAATTATTTAATTGAGATCTTCCAGAATTAATTATAACATCAGAATTTATATTGATATTATAATTTCTATTAGCATTTGCTAATTGATTATGATGGAATACGCATTTTCCATAATTATCATAAATTTTGAGTTTTGAAAAATTTTCATTTAATTGAGCAGCATCAAGATTTCCTAAATTTTTTTTTATAATAAAAGCAAGATTATTTGGATTTTGATTTCTTGAAATACTATTAACATTCATTCTATTTCCATTATTTAGATAATATTTTTTATATAAATTATATCTTGTTAAAATGTTAATATATTCATTATAAGTTATTAAAATATGAATTTTAGTTCTTTCATTTGCAGGGTCTGTTTGTAAAATTAATAAATAACAATTATTTGGATTCAATTGATTACCCTTATAATATGTATAACTCTGAACTTCTATGCTAAAATATAATCCTATATTCAAAATTTGAATATTTGGAATAGGACCACCTGCTCCTTCTAAATTATAATTAAAAGCAATTTTACCTTTAAATATATCTTGAAACTTACATAAAATATAAATTTTAGGAGTTCTTTTTCCATTAATATGATTGTTTTCTCTCGTTCTATTTCTTTGTCTTTCCTTTTCTTTTTCTTTCTCTTTCTCTTTTTCTTTTTCTTTTTCTTCTTCTTCATCTCTTTCTCGCTCTCTTTCTCTAGATATATTTAATGAATGTTGACCTTCTTTTGAAATATATAATTCTTCAAAACCACTAATTTTTTTAAATTCATCTTCTACTTTTGTTATATATCTATTTTCATTTTTTTTGATTTCAAATTCCACATCAACTGTTTCATTATACCATCTTTTAGATTTAGTTAATTCTCGAACCATATATTTTAAACATTGTATTTGCATTGAATTTTCAGTATTATTTTTATAATCTGCTCCATTTTTTGATAAAAAATTAAATATATTATTTAAAGACATATTAACTTCTCCCCTTGAATTTATAGTTGTTTTATTATTTGATGAAAAATTTTTGCACATTACGTCAATATCTAAATAGAAATCTATAAAATGTGTCATATTTATCTTTCTTAATCTAAATAAACCTTGAGCAGCTTGAACTAACGTAGTATTGTCTCCTAATGTTAATAATCCTTTCATAACTATTGGTTGTTTAATATCAATACCAACTGTGTGTTTATTATCATAATAAACAAAATATTCATCTGTTTTACATATTTGTCCTTTATATTCTATAATATTATTTTCTCCTAAATAAATTTTTCGTACACCATCTTCCATAAATATAATTTTTTTTGTACTTCTAAAATAATTATAAATATTTTTTACAACTTCAATTACTGGAGTATATAATATCAAACCAGCTACATCAATTATTGTATTATAATTTTTTAAATTATCTCTATCAAATAAAAAATTTAAAAATCTTATTTCACTATTTTGTTCTTCAAAATCGTTTGTAAAAATTTTAGGTTTTTCTATTGATAGTCTTCCTTTAATAGCTGCTTCTATTGAACCAATAGAATATGAATCTTCTACGATATTATTACATACATTAAAAGATAATTTTAAGGATTCATTTCTTTCAGGTTTCATATTTATTTTTTGTACCAATTGATTAAAAGAATTATTATAAAAATTTTTATTAACTTTAATCATTTTCATCATTTCTTGATGAGGTATTAAAAAATCAGGAGTACCTGTAAACATTACTTTTGTATGTATCATACCCAAAATATCAATAAATGATATATTTTTATGTTTTCTTTCTACTTTAAAATAATTTGGTAAGATTATCAATGATATATATTCATAAACTATATCTTTTATATTTAGTTTTATTATATCTTTAATTTCTCTGTTTTCTAAAACTTCTTCCAAATATTTTAAATAATCATCTGTGTTTTTAAATAATTCTTCCATTTCATCTATTTTATTTTTGAATATTTTATAAAAAGTTGGCATATAAATTCGTCCTAATTTTATATTATCTAGTGTAAATATTTTATTTTTAGTTATATATAATTCCATCATTAAATATATATCATGGCTTCTGAAATTTTTAATTTCTACCATCTTTAAATATCCTTGTATTGTTGCTGCTATTGTTATTTCTATATCTGTAAATTTAGAACCATCTACTGGACTATCATTATATTCATAAGGTATACAAGTAAAATAATTTATATTTTCTTTTAATTTAGGATTATTTTCAGTATATTCTAAATTACCAAATCCATAACCCCCCTGACCATTATATTTCATATAATTTACTGTCTTTATAATATCAATTATAACATTTTTTATCTTATTTATATATGATACATTTCTATTTTCTTCTTTTATCAAAGGTATTTTTTTATTTAATAATTCTTCAATATATCTTTCTAATATTTTATTATTAGATGAATTTAATCTATCTTTAGTCACAAAATATTCAAAAAATATTTCAAATAATAAAACATCATATAATAATCTACTACCTTTACTATCAACAATATTTAAATTACTCTTTAAGGGGTCTATTATAGAATCTATTTCATCAATAATGGTAAAACGCTCTTTATTATAAATTTCATTTAAATTTATTATTTTATTTAAATTTCTATTATTTGCTCTTTCTCTTCTTGCCATTCCTTGTCTTGCATTTCCTTGTCCAGCACTTCCTTGTCCTTCATTTTCATTTCCTTCATTATTAATTTCTTCTTCATTTGTTATTTGCTTAAGTACTTCTGTTTTTAATACTGTATCACTAACAATATTTATACAATTTTTTTTATTGAAATCAATAGATTTTATGTTATTTTTTTTATTGAAATTAATACATTTGTTGTCATTTATTTTTAAAATTTTTAAATCTAATTTTAAATTTTTATGGAATTTTATTAAAATATCAAAACTAGAATCTATTAAATGTTCAGGTAAACATACTGTGAATTCTTTTCTATTATTTTCAAAGTTTTCTTTTAAAATAATTAATGGGGTTATAACTGCTGTTTTACCTCTTCCCATTAATAATTGATAAGCTGTTTCATAATTATTTTTTTGTGTTATATTATTATATATGAGATCTATAAATTCTTTTTGTTGTCTTCGTATATAAGAACCAAATTCTAATTCAAAAATTTGTTCATATATTTCTTTTTGAGTTAATGATCCTCCAGCTCCATTATTAATTGTTGAATTTATAGATAAAATAATTTCAGGATCGATCGGTTTATAAAGTTCTCCTAAAATCAAACAATTTTTTAAATTAATTAAATTTTTTGAACCATTTTCTCTTTTTGTTAACATTTTTTTCATTTCCATATAAATATCTTGAATTGTTCTTAAAAATATCATATTATATAAATCATAATGATTTAATAAAAATATTTCGTTTAATGATAATATATCACCCATTTGTTTTGATATTTTATAAGTTTTACCATTAATATTAATAGTTTTATCATAAGATTTAAGATTTCTTTTAAAATTATTCCATAAAATATTAATTTGATAATTTGAATACATAGTATTAAAAATATCTAGTTTTGTTTTAATTTGTCTATTATTATTATTTTTTAAAAATCTAACCAAATTTTTATTTTCTCCCATCAAGCTATTTAATGAATTTTTTTCACAATAAAATTTTACTGTTTCCAAAAATTCTTCCATTGTTCCAATATTTTTTTTGTTTTTTAAAATTATTTTTTCTTCTGTACCAATTCTTTTTATAGGTTCAAAAAAATTCATAAAAATATTATACAATTCATTTATTTTATCATTATTCAATACTTGATAATTTTTTCGTCGAATATTTTCTATATTCATATTTATTTCATGAAAAGAAATATTTTTGTTTTCTATTGTTTGCCAAATTGGTATGTTTAATAAATTTTCTTCACCAAAAATTGTTTTATTAACAAAATCTAATAATTGAATATCTTTAATAGTAAATGAATTTGAGTTTTCTTTTTGTTTTTTTTCATATGTTGACAAATTTTTATATTTACCACAGTACAAGTTTTTAAAACTTTCAAAAAAATAATTTAATAGTTTATAATTCATATTTAAACCTAAACTTAAAACAAATATTGATAAACTAGATATATCAGATATAATTGGATACAAATAACTATAATGCAAGTCAATTATTTTAAAATTAGTATAAAAATCTTCATCTTTTATTATATCTTCGTTATTGTTATTTATAAAATTTATTTTATTTTTTACTTTATTATCCAAATTAATTATTGTATCTTTATTTAACCAAACCAAAAATTTATATTCTTTTTTTATATTATTCTCTTCAATTATTAACAACATATTCATCATACCAAACATCCATGAACTTAATAATGAATTATTTTTATAAAAATCTAAATCATCAATAATATCATATTTTTTATTAGAATTTGTATCAATTAATTTTTTATTTAAAATGTTTTTACTATTTAAATATATTTCTATTATTATATTTGGAACATCATAAGATTGTATACATAATTTTCCTTCACCATTATTAATATTAAAATTCATGTCTTTCCATATTAAATAATCGATATTGGTATATTTTAATTTTTTTATTGTTGGATCATCATTAAAAAATTTAAAATTACTTAAATTATTTGAAATTAATATTTGATTTTTATTATTTTTTATATAATCAATACCGTCAATATTTTCTATTTTTATTTCAATTAATTCACTTTCATCTGATTTATCTTCCAAATAATTTTTATTTATAAAATAAATTTTTTTATTTAATTTTGATTGGTATAAAATTAATATACCTTTTTTTTTTAAACTATCTTTTAAGGTTTTAGAAATATTTAACAATTCTATAGCTATCATTTGATAATTATTTTTAAAATATTTATTGTTTAAATCTCCTGTTTTTAAACTTTCTTTAAGAATTAATAATTCTGGTGTTTTATTCATTTCTGTTTTATTATAATATTGACGAATTATCAAATTTATATCAGAAATATTTTTTCTATTCAAAATTTCTATAATATTATTTTTCAAATAAAGTTTTATATTCTCATCTTCTATTTCTTCTAATATTTCCATATTACTTTCATTATCTTGTATTAGATATATATAATTTAAAAAATTTATAAAATTATTATATTTGTCTTTCAAATCATATCCTAAAATTTCTTCCATTCCTTCAATCAATTGTGTATAATATTTTTTAAAATTATTAATATTTAATTTTTCAATTATATTATTAAATTTTTCATTTGTATTACCCATATCAATATTTGGATAAAAATTTATATTATCTAAAATACCTTTTTTTTTTACAAAACATTCAAAATTTTCTAATAATTCTACAAATTGTTGTCTACTTTCATTAATTATAGGAAGATTTTCGTAGTTATTTTTATTTAAAAAACTTAAATCTTCAAAATGTCTTTTATCAAATAAATTATTATTAATATTATATAAAAAATAATTTGTCAAATATTCATAAAAAATATAATTAACATTTGTTCTATTAAAAAAAGACAAATCTTTATCGATCGGTGTATCAGTATTAATATCAGAAACTAATTTTTTTAGATTAAGATTGTAATCAAATATTTGAAAAGGATAATCATCATTGAATTTGTTAAATGTTCTTACAATAATTTTTTTTATATCATTTTCTATTGCTTTCAGACGATTTGGATTAATATCATAATTTCTTCTCTGAATTTTGTTTGCAAAAATTTCTAATAAACACAAAATATTTTGATTGTCTGCAGGTAATTCTAATGATAGATCTGCAAAATTATTATTTTTAAATATCATAATATTCCATCTAAAAATATTATCAAACATAAATTCATATTTAAAATCAAAAAAGTTACAAAAAGAATTATAAATTTCAAATGTTTTAATTGCATCATTCCAAAAACTTTTTTGAGTTCCTTCATAAATTCTTAATAAAGTGATACTATTTTTAAAATTATAATACATTTTTTTTTGTTCATTCCCTACTTCATTATTAGTAAACTTAGAATTCAAATGTTCATAATTTTGATTTAGTACCATTTTAGAATTCTCAGCATTAACTATTAATAAAAATAAACACAAATTAAACATCCTTAAACCTTTGATTTTTGTGATTCCATGTGTATAAACATTACCTTCACCAAAATGTTGAGCATATTTCTCCTTTTTAAAAGTATTTATAGTAATAGGTTCTTCTTGTTCATCAATGTAAAAATTATATTTAAAATTTTCTTTTCCCATAAAATCATCTTGAATAAGTTTCAATACATTTACAAAAAAATTATACATGCAATATTTATAAAAAAATATATTTTTATCTTTTATATCTATATTAAATAAAATTATTAAATCAGATAAATATATTTTTCTTTCTACCAATAACTTATTTTTCACTTCATTTAATTTTTCAAAATAAATATCTATATCTTCTTCTCTTTCTTCTTCTAATGGTTTCTCTTTATTTTCTAACAAACAACTAAATGGATTTTCTAAATTTTTAGTATATAATGATTTTAATTGTTCATTATAATCTTTTTCATATTCTTTGTCTTTATTTAATAAATATAAACATTCTACAAAAATTTTTTTACTTTCATTTCCTGTTTCATTCCATATTTTTGGGGTGTTTCCATAAAATATTATAAAATTTATTAATAAATGTTTATATTTATTTTCAAATTGATCAAATAAATCATTATTTCCAGATATTTCCAAAAAAATAAATTTTAAAAAATAATATAATCCAAAATATGTACAACCCACAATTATCTGTTTAAAATCTTTATATAAGTATTCTTTTTGATTATCTTTAAACAATATATTACATAAATAATTTTCATAATATTTATTTATATTTTCTTTTTCTTCTGTTCCAAATTTATTATAAAAACCAATACCTATCTTTTCAAAAAATTGATATTTTTCTTTATAATCATAATAAAATTTTATACAATTATCATAGTCTTTTTGATATGATTCTTGTAAATTTTTATTTTTTGAAGAAATCCAGTTTTGGATGTCTTCAAATATTTGTTCATTGTGTTCAATATTATTATCTAAAAATTCACTTCCTGTTTCTTTAAAAAAATCATTAAATTTTTTTCTAAAATCACAAAACACACTATTAATTTTTTGTCTACCTCTTAAAATCATGCATTTTAAATAAAAATGAATAAAATCATCTAATTGTTCTTCACTAATATTTTTTATTTTTGTTATTATAGGAATAATAGTGTATTTATTATTTTTATTTAGTTTTTCTTTATTTTCTGACCTTAATAAACAATTTTCTTCAGAATTAACTACCAACATTTCATATGTATTATCTATTTTTTTTGTTATATAAAACATAACAGTATGACCAATATCGCTAGCACTATATCCGCCTGATAACAATATATGATTATTTGTTGTTAATATTCTTTTTATTTTTGGTCCAATAAATCTAAAACCTTTTTGGAAAGTTTCTATATAAATATTTTTGGCTTCTTCCAACAAAGGTATTAAAAAATTTTTTATTTGTTGTATTTGTTCTAAATTACCTTCCAATAATACACTTTCTAACAAAGTTTTAAAAATAATTAGTAGATTTACAGGGAAATTTCCTTTTCCTTCTTTAAAATATGTTTCTAACAAAGCATGTTGATAAAATGGATTTTCTATAGGAGAACCATAAACAGATGTGTTTTCATTATCTTCATCTTCATTGTTTCCTTTTATTTTTCGATGATGGTTTATCATAAATAAATTAAATACTTCAGGTTCATTCAAATTAAAATTTTCATCAAAATTTCTATTTGCTCTTGCTTCCGACATAACTACTATTTTTTTGTTATATTTTTTTTTTTTAAATTAACGTAAAAAAATTAAAAAAATTAAAAAAATTAAAAAAAAAATTGAAAAATTCAATATAAATTAATATAGAATTATTAAATTAGTATACAAAAATCTCTGCAATTTAATATTGAGATAATTTAACTTATTAACATATTACGTATTACATATTTATATAAAATGGGTATCGAGGATTATTATCGCGAACGAACATATAGAAAAAGTAATAATGTTAAAGCTAGATTGACAAAAACGATGAATGAGAGTAAATCAATTGTTCGTCAAAAATTAGTAGCTAATGATTTTGAATCAAGTGAATTTGGAAAAACTGAAGCTCTTTCAATGCCAGCAAGACATCAAGGTGAAAATAGACCAGATATTCTTCGAATTATTCATTTAACAGAAAATAAAATTAAAATATACGAACGGAATGGTATGGTAAAAGAATATAAAGGTGAAGTCACTGGAAAAAAATATAAAACTGTGTTCTTTCATCAATATTCTTATAGTTATGAGGCTGGTACTTTTTTGATAAATTATCATAGAGTATAAAAATAAAAAAAAATTTATAATAAAAATTAAATAATTAATAAAAATTAAAAAAAACTAATTTTTACTTCTTTTTTTAACATCATCAATATCTTTCTTTAAATCTTTCATCATTATTGTGCATTGAAGATTATTTATTGAATTTGCAATTCCTAATGAACCTAAAGCTATTGCTATTGTTAATACACAACTCCTTTGGAGTTCTTAGTCCGTACCTAATGGTACTTACATATACCAATCATTATTTGTATTTATTATTAACAATAAATATTATTTATTTTCGATAAAAATATAAAAAATGATTATTATTTTTTAAAATAAATTATTTGTTATTTTATTAAAAATAAAAATATATAAACGTAAAAATGCCTTATTATCAAAATCCTACTTTTACTATTGAAAATGGTATTATTATCATTCCGAATGACTGTATTAAAACAATCGCTGGAAATGAACTATTTGCATATCAAATTCCTGGAACAAACATAAATCAGGTTGATAATCCCACGAATGTATCAAAAATATGTCGTTCTAATCTTGAAAAATTAGCATCTATTTTAGGTGTATCAAAAGCAACTATTAAAGATATGAAAAAAAGAGATTTAATTGAATATTTAACTCCACGTATTGTATTTCAAAGAAATAATTAATTGTATTTCAAAGAAATAATTAGAATAATATATATATATTAATTTTATATAAATAAATTATAAAAAAAAAAATGATAGCTAATAACTCAGGTTTGTTTAATTATCCTATTAAATAGAAATAAAAATGAAACAAGTTCGTTCTGGATCTGTCACACGTACATTTACATGCCCTGCATGTGGTATTGTTTTCAGTGGTGTGTCTCGTGAGGTCACTCCTAAAATTGAACGCCATACAAAGTACTGTAAACAAATGTCAATTGTTGATAAGCAGCATTGCGAAATGCTTGTTGATCGAAAAATGTCATTTAACCAAATGAAGGCTGGAAGTTCGAAAATCGGAAAGTTTGGTGGATATAGTAATTTTATGCCTGATATTAACATGGCTTTGGTTAGACCTAGTGAAGAGACTGTACGGGGCTCGGGTTACATTGAGGCTGCTGCTAGCGCTGCGGTTTCAACAAACTCAGCTGCTGCTAGCGCTGCGGTTTCAACAAACTCAGCTGCTGCTAGCGCTGTGGTTTCAACAAACTCAGCTGCTGACTCAGAATCATCATTGACGGATGAGCAGAGACTTGCTATATTGCAGGAAATTATTGAAGAGGAAGAGGCAGAAAAGGCAAAGAAACCTGCAAACAAGAAGTCCGGAAAAAAGAAGAATTAGATTAATTCCGGAAAAATTATAAAAATTATATATTACCTATTAAATTATTATTGTTTTCAATTTTTTCAAAACCTAATAATATTTTTGTTTTATTTTCATCTGAACATCTTTTTATAATATTTCTAACTTCTGTTCTTATTTCTGCATTTTTTCCATTAAAATAATTATGTTTTATTTTTATTTTTTCTTCTAATGTTCTTAACATGTCTTTATCGTATTTAGTTTTTATTGTTTGTAAATAAATTAAAGTTTCTATTAAATAATTTTTTATTTTATCCCATATAATTTCATAAATTTCTTCGTTATTTATTCTTTTTAATTGATCTTCATGATAAATTATTGATTTATTATCATCATTACTTTCAATACAAAAATTTAAATTAATTTCATTTTTTAATATTTCTTTTAGTGTATCTTCATATAAAGCACTTAATAACAAATCAAATTTTGTATCATCTGATATATGTGAAGTATCAAATTTTTCATAAAATGGTAAAAGTATTCTTTGAACACTTTCACTATCAAAATTAACAGTTATGTTAAAATTTTGATTTTGTATAAAATTATTGTTAATTATATTTGCATTATTTGTTGTATTTTGATTTATTGTTATATTTTGATTAGTGTTTGTATTAAAATTATTATTTGTTTTATTTATTATCATTTTTGATTTACATGAATTTTCATGTCTTTCTAAATTACTTCTATTTGCAAATTTTTTTTCACAATAATCACATGTAATATTTGCTTCTTTCCAATTTATATCTTTATTTTTTAATTCTTCTTTTCTTTCATTATATTTTTTTATTATATCATCAAAATTATCATATTTTTTGCATATACTTTGATTATATATTTCTAAATCTGATAAATTATTATTTTTTTCAGATTTCCATTCACATTTAAATTTTCTTTTTAAATGACGTTTTATATCTGCAAAATTTTCTGTTTTGTATTCACACCTTTTACATTGATAAAATGATTTCATTTTTGTTCTATTATATTTAATTGTTTTTTTTTTAAATATAATAATTTGTCTTAATAAAAAAAAATATAGTACAAGTCTTCCATTTTTTTGGAAAAAATAAATATATAATTTTTTATATCGGAAAAAAGAAAAATAGATTAAAATATAAAATCAGAGAATTACATCTTTTGGA
>JACCED010221444.1_pt1 | contig 40991 bp, 28 predicted proteins | sample 7455021 | NCBI WGS metagenome assembly JACCED01 (sample SAMN15323456, study PRJNA562643) | freshwater metagenome | isolation source: river surface water | place: USA:Blue River Watershed | collected 2017-08-19
AAGAGACAATACTTGTAACCTGTTCAATAGGTTTATCTAGACAGGTAACTCTGATAGTTGATGTATTTTGATTTACTGTTTGTATTTCAATAACCGGTATTTGATAATCGTCAGCAATCTTCCATACATTAATTAATTCAGGATTACCTAAGTCGTCATATGTTTTAATGAAAGTTACGCCGCCCGAAATAGTTGAGCTAAGGTCACTAACTGTTAAGTTGATAATATCTGTCATGAAATAATTCTTAAACAGGTAGCTACCTACTCCAATACTGTTTTGATATTTTAAAGGAAAGCCTAATACAGGATCTGCTGTGCCAGTTCCTATATCATAGCCAAAAATTTTATTTCCAGAAAAGTCATTAATAGCACTTAGCTCTGTATAGCTTACGCCCTCTGAATCGAATAAATCAAACAACGGTGCTTGATTTAATTCTGTGTGCTGCTGAGAAAATAACCACTTCTTTTGTGCGGCATCAAAATGCCACTCAGTTCCTGAATATTCAGAACCATAATTTACAGCAGTAGAATCTAGATCATTAGGATCATATACTTCTACAAGTTTAATAACGGTTGCATCTAAAAATGGATCAACTTGTAAAGAGCGAGATAATAATGCGCCTGTTTCTTCTACCCAAGATGACTGGGAGGCATCAAAATACCATCTTGAATCGGTATGCAATGATCCGCTAGAAACATGAAGAAGGTCTCTATCTTTTGGTCTATAGACTTCGACCAATCTAAATGAACCATCATTATATCTCTGAATACTGTAAATTATTCCTCGAGTTTCAAGGTTAGAATCGTTATTAAAAACAACTAACTGTCCTTCTTGCAGAGATACACCATCCGAAGAACCGCCGAAAGATCCGTCTATATATCCATAAGGATCTGGAATTCCGTAATCTAATAAATTAATTTTGATTCGTTTTTTAAATGCGATTTGATAAATTTTTCCTCTTACATCTTCATCAATATCAGAGTTAAAAATTACTCTTTGGTCGCCTTCTACTAACTGTTCGTCTACATAATAACCCGAAGTAAGGTCGACTTGATCGAAAGCATCTGTTGTAGAAACATCCATTAAATCAACATTCTTAATTCCAATCTTTCCAGTATTATATAACTGAATATTAGCTTTAAATTCTATAATAGGTCTTTTAGCTCTTGCACTCAACGGGTAGGTAGGAATCACTCCGTTAATTTCGCCTGAAATTCTAATAACTTCTTTATGAAACCATCTATTATATCTAGACCATGGATTTAAATCAAGGCTTGCTTTATTAACAGTAATGTATTCAGGAGTTAAAGGTAGCTTTTTAGATCCGTCAAACGGATAATCATCAAAAAGGTCACCGTCAAATGTTTCATTAGAAACTTCAGCCATTGCTTCGTTAGCTTCTAATAAACTAAACTCAATTAATTTAATTGAAGATCCTACGCCTTCAACAATGTATTCTTTGCCAGCGTATGTTGCAGGTGTTATGTTTTCTGCAGGAAAAACTATCTTCATGCCGTTTGTTAAATTATAACCATTAGGCATTAGATAAGAAGAATGACCAATGATGTCATCTTCAACGTTAACAGGTCCTTCTACTACAACTGGTTTAGGTCCCAAAGGTAACCAGTAATACTCACTATAGTTTATTAGTTTATCCCAATCAATTAAAGGATCAAAAGAATAAAACTTAGATCTAAACAATCTGTCAAGATTTTCAGTTTTTGCTCCTTGTATCTTTAATTCATTGATAATATCATCATACCCTACGACATCAGTTATATTAGATACACTGTCTTTAAACACTAGGGCAGGTTGTAAAGCATAATCTCTTCTTAATGGTAGATCTTCTTTTAGATAGAAATCTTTAGAGGGATCATAATTAGGAGTATTTTTACTTCCTACAAATCCGTCAATGCGCTCAAGCTCAGGCGTTTGTATAAACTGGTCAAGAGTGCTAGATAAAAATTTAGCATTCTTATCAGTTTTTAAATATCCCGGTAATAAATTAATTGATTTCTTTTTATCCGCCATTTTATGTTCCGCTGGTATTAATTATAGTTGATGATGTTTTCAACTGAGAAGCTGTAATACCGTCTATAATTTCTATATCTGAAATAGCTGCTCCGCTAATAAAAATCTCATTTGATAAACACGCAACTTCAAATAAACTGCCAAATCCTAAATTACCTTTAGGAACAATAACAAAATTATTAATGTCAGGTGTTAGTTTATTCATTACATAAGTTGATAATTCACTGAAATAAAATGTTTGCCCAAATTCCCAATTTTCTAAAGCAAAGAATTCATTGATTGCTGATAGTATTCTAGTTTTTAAATCATTTTCAGTTGTAGATCTAGCTGGATTTTTTACTGCTTTAAATGTTGCCTGTAAATTAGTATCAGCATTAGCTCCAAATAAAACTTTATATTTTACTGGGTGATATACAATCTCATCGCTAATAGCTTTTATAGATTCTAATGTTTTATTATAATTTGTTTCTAAACTTTGGCTAGTTGGAGCCTGAGGCTTACTGCTATTTCCTAATAACCAACTTCTAAATTCATTATCATAGGTAGTAGTTAATACATATACATCTATAATATTTGACTTGCTTGGATCTATTCTTTTTTCATCTCCGCTATTATGAACATAATGAAATTTTAAATCTGATCTTCCAACTCGGCCAAAATATTCATCTGTGTAAACTAATTTTCCTGTAGAAGTAGACCAGTATTTTACAACGTCTAATTCAGGAGATGAAAAATAATATAAACTATTATCTGAAATATTTTGAGCACCAACAGAAGATTTATAAGAATTAAATTCAGATTCTGTTACAAAATCTGTTATGTCGTCGTCTGTTAAATTATATCTTAGTCCATCTGATTGTTTCTTAAAATATATAAAATTTGATCCCACTATTTCATTGAATGAATCAGGATTAAAGAAATAATCTGAGCCAGCATAGTCATATAAACTAACTCTAATCTTTTTAGGATCAGTATAACCATCTGCTTCAACAACTGCACTATCAATTTGCCACGAATGATCAAAACCTAAACTCTGGGTTGATGTTGATTTCGGATTAATTGATAAAATATCAATTCTATCTTTAACTAATGTATTATTTGTAAAATCATAGTTAACATTAGAGTTGTCAACAAAGAAAGCTGTTTCTTGCTCGCTTTCAAAAATATAATCCATGATCCTATAGGTAACTTTATAACTTTTTCCTGTCCACACAAAAGAAATAAACCAGCTAGAATCTAATTCAGCATCTTCATAATTATTTTGATTTACAAGGCTAAATGGATCTACTAAATTCAAATTAGAATTTGTAATAATATTCCATGTCCTAGTTACAAAGTCAATAGTTAATCCAAAATTTCTTTGAGTTAAGCAAATGTTGGCTATTTCATTTTCAATAGAGTAAGGAAGTATATTATTATATTTTGCAACTACCTGAACTGGTATGCTTCCGTTAGGCACACGAGATGAAAAGATAACTGGGCCGGTTCCATCAGATAGTGTGCCTAATCCGCCGCCGTATCCGTCACCTATGACTTGTTTAACCTGCGCCCAAAGGTATGCTCGGCCGCCTGTTGGTATTCCGCCTGCAGGAATTGTTTTTAAATTATTTTTCTGATCAAAGTATTTGTTTGCAGGAGGTAAAAATTTTACTACAGAGTCAGGAGTAAGATATTGTAAGTTAGTAGATGAATATTCACCTACTGGATATGCTCCATTGATATTACTAAAGTAACCTCTGCTTTCTCCAGGAATACGATTAACTTCGTTCCATGTTAAAGAAAGATTAGATAAATCAAATCTAGAATATTTTTCAAAATAGAAAGTCTTCATTGCTGGAGAATTAATAATAGGAGCAATGCTATTTTTAATTACAGACAATATTTGACTTCTTCCAACAAAATCAAATTCAAAATTTTCTTCTCTAATTTCTTTATACAAAATTCCGTCGTTGGCAAAAATATTTGTTTTGCTGTATCGTCCACTGATATCGCTAATGTCAAAATATTTGCTCAACCCGCTAGAGATTCTGTTGACGCTTTTAACTTTTAGAATATCGCTACCAGCCAGCAAAGGACCAATATTGTAATCTTCGCCGGTTATCATTCTATTTTGAAGATAATAGGCTTGAGGTGCCTTTAACTGAATATTAGCATTTGACTCGGGTCCAGAACTATTTGTAACTGTATATTGCAAACTTAATGTTAACTGCAATGTATGTTGTTGACCGGTTGCATTTGTATAGGGAATTTCTATAACTACACCGCCCATTTGTTCTGGTTTAATTACATAATTTAATGCATTACTCTGTCTATAAAAAAGTCTAAATTCTCCTTTTGGAAGATCTCCAAAAACTCCATCAGCAAAATTTATATCTATCTGATCATCATCTCTTGAACTAATTGCATATATTGTTCTAAGACTCTTATTCAAACTATTATAAATTACATTGTTTCCTACTAAGGCAGGAACTGGAGTCCACAATGTTGAATAAGACCCATTTTTATCAAGTTGCCATAACCACACATCAGAGTCGTTGATATCAGGTGTGTTAACTCCAACTACTTCGTTAGGGACAGGGTTGTCTATACTAAAATTTGCAACACTTAAACTACCTTGTCTAAAATGAGTGAAGAATCCTGTGTTAACGCTACCTGATCCTTTATTATCATTCTTGTAAATTAATCCAAAAGCGCCAGCAGGTGTAGGAGCTTCTTCATAGACGTAATTTTCTCCTGCAAAAGTGCAGGGAACAATTTCAAAGTTCATAGATATTCCGCCTATGGTCTTTGAAAAGTTAAAAATAGGAACGTCTATATTAGAGCTACGAACTTTATATTGTTCAGTAGATACACCGTCGATGGTCTTTTTATCGCTGGGATTTCCAAAATTAGAATCCATAGCGGAATTAACTACGTTAACAAACTGCTGATACCAGTCTGGATTTGTAGGATCATTCCATCCAATAACTGTGTTAGCTAAATTTGTTCCATTAGAATCATACACATTATCTGTAGTAGAAACTGCGGTAACTTTTAAAAATCCATTCGCAGGAACATTTCTTTTAGGATTGTAGCTAATCAGTTGTGCTAGACGTAGGATACTGTCACGGCGTTGTGCAGTTTCTAAGAAGTTTTCACGAGCATTTAAATCAATACGAAAACTTAAATTCTGTCCAAGATAGGCAATAACGTCAATAAGGGCAATGAATTCACTGCTATCAATAAAATCGTTAAATTCTTCAGGATAATTTTCCTGAAGATACGAGATCATTGTTCTACGTAAAGTTTCAAAATCGTAGCTTTTAAAGTCAGCGTTTCTAAAAGATTGGTAAACTTTTTTCCAATCTTCGCTGACGAGTAGTTGAGTATCTGTTGATGGAATCATAATATTTTATTCGATACCGTATTTATTGGAAAAATTAACTATGTATTTTATTGCACAACAAGGCCGGCCCGTTGATCAAATGCCAATCTCATAACAGAAGATTGATCAGTTCCTCGCATGGTTAAGGTGATTTCTATTAGGTAACCTTGTTCATATTCGTTGATATCTATTTGTTGAGGATAGACTCTTGGATCAAAATTACAAATAGCTGTAACATCTTCTTCTATTAATCTTCCAATATCTTCAGTAAGGGGCTCCATAAGGATGTCCCAAATTATTGAACCAAACAACGGATTCATTACACGTTCACCGCGACGAGTATTGAAATGATTTAGAATGTCTTGTTTTATTAGATCAAAATCATATAACTTATTTTCTCGCGTAGAATCAACTGTGCTAAACCCTTTGTAGAATTGGTTTAGACCATTTGTGTGTTTTTCACTGTATTGAGTTGTGTTGATTTCAATATTTTTATAGGGCATGATATATTTATTGACCTCCAGAACCGGTTCTAATAGGGTTACCAGAACCATCAGTTACAATACCACCATTACCCGAACTAACTGTAGCGCCTTGCAATTGACCTAAGAAACATTCATAGTATCCCTTCTTTCTAGCTTTAACATTAGAAACGTTGTTAGCGCCAACTGAAGTCATGGCCGCTTCAAAATATCCTGGGTCAGTTTGTGCTACTTTACATCTTCTTAACAGATATTTGACACTAACTTCTGCTGCAATATCAGGTTGGTTTAATAATTGAGGATTATTAATTAAATCATGGCCAGTAAGATCACTATAAACTTTATAATTTCCTCTTCCTGTTATCTGAATATATCCTCTTCCAATATACTTTGCGCCGTCTCCTGGAAGGACATTACCCAGTCCTTTTCCTTTAGCTGTTTGATAGCCGTATATGAATTCAGGGAACTGGCCGCCAGGATTTCCGGCCCATTTCTGGGCCAACTCTTTATCTCCCTTGAACACACCAGGAAATACTTCTAACAATCTATCTGCGGTATAGTTGAAGTTTTCTTCTACAACTTTCCATCTAGTTTCGCCACCTGCAATTCCTAGCAATGCTGCCACAGCATTAGGACTAGTTAATCCATATTTGGCACAAGCCGCCTTGATAGCGGCAATACCTTGTTGGCTTGCAGGGTTATTAATATCTTTAGCATACTGAGGATCGCACGTTCCGGGGACAATCTCTGGCTGGTTTGCCGGTTGTTGTGTAGCTGCTGCTGGATTTGGAGGGACTCCATTAGCACTTCTGTCAGCTAATGTTACATCAGTGGACTGAGGAGTAAATTTTGGCGGATTTATATTCTCATGTTGATCCCAAGGTTCGTGTGTTGGCACACGTTGCATAATACTCTTGATATCACTGCCTTTGTAAAAATTACTATTTGCCCAACCTGCACTGATAGACCTATTAGGTAACGTAAACAACGGTAGGTTGGGCGGAATCTCTGCTGCCTCTGCTTGTTTTGGAGCAGCAGCCGAAGGTCCATTCCAGTGTATTTGGGCGCCCGACCCTATTAAATTTCCATTAGTTCCTAAATTTAGATTTCCTTCTGAACCTATTGCAATTTCACCATCGGCGCCGATACCTAGAGATCCACCGGAAGTTACAGCAACATCTTTTGAAACGCTAACATCAAATTTATTACCTATAGTCAACTTAACAGAATCGCCGACTGTTTGATGAGCGTCTTTGGCAACTGTAATTTTTGATTCATCGTCAACTTTAAGATAATAATACCCATTAACATTTGTCTCCATATTTTTATCAGCGCGAATGTTAATGTTTCTTCCAGCTTCTAAGTTAATATCTCTATCGGCTCTAAAATTAAAATCTTGTTCAGAATGAATGCTGACACTATCTTTTGCATAGATATCAATTTTACCATTGCTGGTCATTTCAATCCATGCTGTTCCTTTGCTGTTAGCAATGTAAATTAAGTCTTGACTATTATGTAAAAGTATTTGATGGCCGGTCCTAGTCCTTAATCTAACTAATTCATTTTGCCCATTTACATCGCCGTCGTCCATTACAAAGGTAGTTCCGCCTAATCTACTTACAGGAGCTTGAGCATTTCCTTCGTATCCGATTTTTCCTCTTTTTGCGCCAGGGCTATCATCAAGAGGACCAGGAGTGCTTATACCAAAAACACCACTAGGTATTTCACGCCTAGCTCCGCTAGTTGTAACGCCTCTTACTGTATCTAAAAGAAGACCTTGTTGTAAAAGACGATCTGCAAAAGGATGAATAGGTTTTGCAAATCTCTCTGGATTAGGATTGTCTAGTTTTTTACTACTCTTATGAAATTCTGCCACGGGCAAAAAATCTGTTCCGTATTTTCTTCTCTGTTCGTCGGTCATTGCAACTTGTTTGCTTGCTGCAATACCGGGAGTCATGTGGTTTTGAAATATGTCCTGAACACAACCAAACCAATAGCCTTGGTTAGGATCGCCGTCGATAAAAATTACCATTACGGTGGTTCCTATATCAGGCGGCACCATCCAAAAACCATAACTTTTTTGAACGTCGTTGAAGTCACTACTATTCGTTCCTTCATATCGAACAGATGTTACACCTGCAAAAGGGCTAAGATATTTTACAACATAAGTTTCACCTTCTCTTTTTGTAGAGTTAGGAACACCTTTGACTAATGCTACTTCTAGACTACCCATATAAGTAGGGTCAAGGTGGTTAGTAACCTCTGCTAAAAAGGGACCAGGGGTAGGTAACGGTGCTTTTGATCGTCTTTCTATTGGCATTTTTTATCCGTAAAAATCATTTAAATCGCTTGGAGCAGACTTATCATTTTGTTTAATTAATTTTGCTAAGGGGCTAGTTCCCGCAGTCTGGCTTCCAAATTTTTCAGTTATAGATCCTAACATACCTTTATCAGGAATTTTTAAATTACCTGTTACTTGCGATAATATAGATCCAGCTGAATTAAATTTATCCTTTAATACAGATGCGTCGATAGGATTTGTAATTCCTGAAATACCGCTTAACGGATTTAACCTTGCTGAAGGAACAAATTTTGATGCAGCACTTAATAAATCTGGAGGAACTAGATTACTAGAAAGACTCTTAGCGTTATTAACTCCATACAAATTTTCTAAGCCTGTTAATCCTGATTTTGCAACAACCTGATTAACATAAGTTGTGTCAACTTCAGGTAATGGCGCAGTTGCATATGGCTGAGTTGCAGGAATGTTAGAAACTTTATTTGAAGGAACATAATTTAAGACTAAGCCATTGTTTACTGCTTGACTTAAATTAACATCCGAAGAAGCAGATGCACCAAAAGATGATAGTTGGCTACTGATCTTACTAGGTAAAGATTTTCCTAGTCCCGACAAAGCCGATGCATTTAATCCAACTGATGCGGCTATACCTGCTGGATCTGCGGGCGACGCAGTTAATGATTTTAATTTATCGCCAATACCGTTAACTAGTTTTCCAGCTTCGTTCTTTAATCCTTCAACTGATGTTAGATTAGAAAAGGATAAGTTATTCAATTGTCCAGAAGCCGCCGTAATAGCACCCTGAGGAAAAGACACAGGATTTATATTTGCTCCTGTTTTAAAATCAAGAGCAGTAGGATCTGGAATAAATCCCGCGGCTCTTGGAATTTGAATTGTTGCGCCTTCGCCTATTCCAGATCCCTGATTTGGTTTCTTTAATAATCCTGTTAACGCCGAGGCGGCTACTGCTCCGGCCACTAAACCTAAACCTCGTTTAGCAGGAATATTACCTGTAACTACATTTGCGGCTACTGCTAATAATGCGGCTGAGGCAAGACCTGGTTGATTTAATCCAGCTAGACCTGATTGATTGATTCTAATGTTAGACGCAGGATCTGTAGGAAGAGGTTTTCCAATAGGAGAAGAACCGCTAAACAATCCACCGGATCTAGAAACAAGACCGTATGTTCTGTTTAAATCAGATGGAAAACTTCCGCCGAGGCCACCGACTGATCCAGTAAAGTTACTAGGATTATTAGGAAGACCCGGGCTCGGAGTTCCGCGACCAAATTGAACCAATGCAGTATCATCATCCATACGCATAGAAGGACTAGATGCTCTTGTTGAATCTTCAGTTACTTGATCTCCGCTTGCCGGTGCTGCCACAATGGCTGCTGATGGATCAGTTGGAGCTAGATCAGTATCTAAAATTTGACCCGGAACACGCAGAACTTTTAATCGTTGAACAAAAATCCCTTCTTTAAACGAATGGTTTACTTCTGTTACCATGTAAACTCCGCTAAACGGAACCCTATTTGGATCAAAATACATTTCTCCGCTAGGAAGTATGTCTATGGGATTTCTAAAATTAATCGATATTAATACCATACCATAGTCATGAATAACTTCCCCTTCGGTTGAAAAGTTCTTAAATGACGGCTTCGGTCTGTAGTTTCCTGCTCCGCTGGTTGCAATATACAACGGATCACCTAATATTTTAATTTCTCCAGAGATCATGCTGGCTTTAGAATTAATAATTGACTCGTGCATGTTTCTAGCCAACACACTGTATGGATCATCTAACTGCTGAGAACCGGCGCCGCCATAAGGTTGAACAGGAGTAGCTGTTACTCGCTGTGGTGTTAGCGGCACTTGATTTTGTTGTTGACGGTCAACTGGGGACCCACTTGCTTCAACTGACGCACCGTTTGTAGGGCCTGCACCAGTTTTTGAACTAGGAACATCTTTATTTCCTAGTTCAGCAGGTAATGCTTCAAAAAACAATGTATTAAAATTTAATTTAAAATCTAAAACATCTATGTTCTTACCTGTATAGATATAGTTGTATTCTCTAACACTTATTTGTTTTAATTTTTTTTCTTCTATTTGCTCAGCTGCAAAATTAGGAATTTTAGTGTAATGAATTTTATAAGGTGTTACAACATAGTTGAATGTTTGATAAGGCTTTTTTGATACTTCGTCTACAACATCTTGATTAGTAACTTCAAGTTTAATTAAAAAATAATCAACCATTCCGTATTCATCAATATGACTTTTTATATTTTCTAAAATTTTTCTTGTATATTCGCTATCTCTAATAACTGATGTGATAGCTGTATCGATAGTCATGTTTTCGCCAAACTGAACTACCGTTTCTCCTGGAACATATTTTATTGCTTCAGGCTTGGCTGCTTGTTGATCAGCTGAAGGTTGTTGCTGACCGTTTTTCTTATATGCATCAGGCTTAGTAGATTTTGCAGGATCGTTCATTGCATACAATGCATTGTCCTTTCGTATCTCTACTAACTTTGTATCAGCTATTTTATTTTTAGGACTATCAGTCCATCCTTTTTCTTCTGACCAGCTAGGGAATGTAATTTTGTATTTGTCAGAGTTTACTGCTGATGTAGTTTTTTTAGCTTCTTTGACTAATTCAGCAGTTTGCTCATTTATGTTAGAAATAAAATTTTCTAGTATCTGAGATACTGTATTTCCTTTCATCTTGATAGGTTTTTTAACAACGTTAGGTTGTCCAAATGCCCGTTCATTATGAGGAACTGCTGATACTCTATATCTCGTTCCTTTCTCAGTAATGTCAACATCGATACCCGTAATACCTATAGGTAGGTATCTTGTAGACTGAGGAACTTGTTCAGAGTTTGGCAAATCAACATCGTCGGGATACCCAACAAATTCAATTTTTAATAGATAACTTGCAGATATGTAATTAGGATATCCTGCACTAATTGCTGCCACATGCAGAGCTTCAATAAATCCATTTACACTATAGGGCTCAATAACATCAATCACAACTTTTGTAGCCAGCGAAGCATTAGTCTTTTGATTAGGAGCCATTACCGTGTCAATGTCAACGTTTTCAATGAACATGTCAAATCTACCTGGACTATTTTTGTTAAATCCAGATACCACACCTTGATTTTTATTCAATGTGTCATTGACTTTTGCTCTGTTATTTGCTGCTGAAAATTTATCGTAGACAGGTTCTTCTACGGCTGCTAATTGCTGAGTTGATAATTCTTTTTGTGATGAAATGCCCGCTGTGCCTTTTCCACCAGATCGTAATATTACTAACTCTAATTCACTATTTCGATAAGCGGTAGGATCTTCTAAATATTTTGACGAGAGGCCAGCAAGAGTAAAATTATAAGTAACAGACCTATATTTGTTTAAAACATTACCTTGACCAAATTGCTCAACTATTTGACTTGATTGATCTTTGAACCTTGTATCTTCATCTGCCTTTTTATTTGTTGGTTTATCTGTCTTAATTTCTAAATTAGGAGATTTTTTCTCAGCAGGCGGTGTTGGCACAAATGCTGATTCATATCCAGTATAATCACTCATTTTAAATCTCTAAAACTCTTTTAAGGGTAGATAACTTTGGTAGATAAATTACCAGGCCGGCTTTTAAATCATAGATTGGATCTTTTATAATTCTTTTATTCCTGGCTGCAAACACCCACCATAGATTTGAATCTTTATAAAGGTCGTAAGCTAATAAATCAGGACGATGCTCATATGTGTTTGTTACTTCAAACCGTAAATCATCTTTTTCAATAGGAACATCTCTAAATTCAATAACATCTAGATACCCGTTTACTATAGAAGTTTTATAATATGGACTTGTCTTATTATAAATGGACATTAGATATACCCTCTGCTTCTATAACTTTCATCTATTAGATGTCCTGTTACACTATATTGTTGCATTTCATCTCTACTATACATTGGTATACAAGTTACTGCTATAGTTGACACAGTAGGAACTGAATTAGTTCCTAAGAACGGATCATCTCTAACTGTAAAATAATCTACTGTATCTGGCAGGTCTACTCGATAGCTAGTGATTGCTACAGGAACATTATTCAACATAGCATCACCGTGAGCAAAAAGTCTACAAACAGGTGGAGGACTTCCGCTGTTAGCATCACCTGTCTTAATACCACCAGATCTCATTCTTGTCAATGTTTTTAATAAATGATTCGTAGACAAATACACTAGTGCATCTTCTGCATTTTCTACAGAAAATTTTCCGCTTATAGATATTTGACCTACGCTGCTTCTAGAATAAAAATTAATTGCAAAATTTGAATGCAGAGGAGACTGTGAAGAATATTCAGCTTTTAATTCATAATTTATAGTAGGAGTGTAAGGAAAAATTATGCCACCTATTTTCTGTAGTTCACCACGAATGCCGATTGTCTGCGGCACTAAATATTCCCTAGGCACAATAATTCTTACTCTAGTGTCTTGGCCAAGTTTTAACCCGTTTACTGACTTAATCGATACTGTAGGCGCTGAGTTTGGAGGTGGCATTGCCCCCGGGGGAATCCCTGGAACTTTTCGCATAACACTAAAGTCGCCGCTTTCCAAATTTCTTTTGAATGATGAGATACTCCCATCTTCGGCAAACATATCACCTGGATCCATAAGTTTAGTCCTTTATTGTATTTACCCAATAAATAAAATGCTTACATAACGGTTGACATTAGTAAAACTTGTGTTATACTATCTAAAAGGATAATAATAAGAACAATGACCACATCATTAACTCCAACCGGTAAAAAGGTAAAATACCTAAACAACAGAGACTTACTAGCAGAAATACATAGAAGTAAATGTTCATTTTCTAGTTTTGCCAAACCAGAATATAGTCAACACGATATTATTTTACCAGATCTTAAAAAAATTAATATAAGAACCATTGCAGAAGCAAAAAGAAATAGAGCAAAAAGACTAGGACTAGAAATTTTTAACCAACATCGTGTCAGCGGTGATAAAAAAGTTAAACTAGCAGAATGCATTCCTGATTATAAAACTGTTTCAAAAACTGATTTAGTATTCAGAATCATGACATTCGAGCATATTCCTTTAGCTCCAGGCAGGAAGAAGACAACCAAAACAACTGCCGATGCACACGACAAAGTTAACTTTCCACCTTACCAGCATTGGAAATTCGACGACAATGACGAACTGATTTGTGTGGGTAAGAGCCATTGGAAGGGTGATTTAGAAAAAGGATCTTTTAGCAAAGACCACGGACGTATTACTGAAAATTTAGGTAAGATGTTCATTAAATTAAGTGAAAGATACGCTCAAAGAAGCAACTGGCGTGGTTACACTTACGTTGAAGAAATGCGGGGACAAGCGATATTGCAACTAAGTCAAATTGGTTTACAATTTGACGAAAGTAAGTCGGAAAATCCTTTTGCATATTACACAGCCGCAGTTACAAACTCCTTTACTCGTGTTCTAAATATTGAAAAGAAAAATCAAAATATTCGAGATGACATGCTCGAAGAAGCTGGGTTAACTCCAAGTATGACCAGACAGTATCAACACGAATACGCAGAAGAAACTGCACGACAAGCCGAACTATACAAAAACTTTAGGATGCCAAAATCTGAAGAAGAAAATCCCGAAGAAGACTCAGATGAACAAGTTGAGGCTTGACTCTGTTCAAACTAAGCTGTAAACTGTTAGATAGGAGAATAATAATATGAACCTTTTTAAAAAGGTGGCCTGTTTTACAGACATACACTTTGGTTTGAAATCGAACTCAGCGACCCATTTGCGTGATTGCGAAGAGTTTGTAGATTGGTTTATTTCAGAAGCCAAACGAGAAGGTGCAGAGACCTGCATCTTCTTAGGCGACTGGTCACACAACCGCAACAGTCTTAACCTTATTACACTAGATACTAGTTTGAGGTGCTTAGAAAAGCTAGGAGCAGCCTTTGAGCAGTTCTTTTGGTTTCCAGGCAACCACGATTTGTTCTATAAAGATAAGCGTGACATTCATAGTTCAGCATTTGGTAGACATATTCCAGGTGTTACCGTAGTCGAAAAAGTAACTACCATAGGTAATGTGACCTTAGTGCCGTGGTTAATAGGTGACGAGTGGAAATCTATGAAAGATGTTTCAAGCAAATACATCTTTGGACATTTCGAACTTCCGTTGTTTTACATGAATGCTATGGTGCAGATGCCTGATCATGGAGAATTAAAAGGCGGAGATTTTAGCAAACCTGACTATGTGTTTAGCGGACACTTTCACAAGAGACAAAGTCAAGGTAAAGTTCACTATATAGGCAATGCGTTTCCTCACAACTTTGCAGATTCTTGGGACGATGCTAGAGGCATGATGATCTTAGAATGGGGTAAAAAGCCGCAGTTTATAGATTGGGACAATTGTCCCAAGTATAGAGTTGTTAAGTTATCCGATCTCATTGACAAAAAAGACGAGATCATGAAAAGTAAAATGCATCTTAAGGTTAATTTAGATATTGATATTAGTTTTGAAGAAGCAAATTTTATTAAAGAAACGTTTATCAATGACTACGACATTAGAGAAATTAGTCTTATTCAAGATAAAACTAATCTCGACGGTAGTATAGATGACAATCCCGATGCAAAATTTGAAAGCGTCGATCAAATTGTCACTGAACAACTTGTAAACATAGATAGCAAAGACTTTGATAAGGCAACATTGCTAGAAATTTATAATAACCTATAATGTTTAAAATTAAAAATCTTACTGTTAAAAATTTTATGAGCGTGGGTAATCAAACTCAAGCTGTGGATTTTGATAAAGAACATCTTACATTAGTGTTAGGTGCAAACTTAGATCTAGGTGGTGACGATACTGGTAGCCGCAACGGCACAGGTAAGACTACAATTGTTAACGCTTTAAGCTATGCTCTTTATGGTCAAGCTCTGACTAATATTAAAAAAGAAAACTTAATCAATAAGACTAACGGCAAAAATATGTTAGTTACAGTTGAGTTTGAAAAAGGTAATACAAAATATCGAATTGAGCGAGGACGTAAACCTAATGTTCTTAAACTTTATGTTAACGATAACGAAATAAAGAACAAAGACGAAGAAGACGAAAGCCAAGGAGATAGTAGAGAAACACAAAAAGCAATCGAAGAGATGCTTGAAATAGGTCACACTATGTTTAAGCATTTGGTTGCACTTAATACCTACACTGAGCCTTTCTTGAGCATGAAGGCCGCAGATCAGCGTGAAGTAATTGAACAACTGCTAGGTATTACACTTCTAAGCGTCAAGGCAGAGGCTCTTAAATCTTTAATTAAAGAAACAAAAGATTCTATTCAATCAGAAACAGTTAAAATTGAAGCAACCAAGGCTGCTAACGAAAATGTTCAAAAAAGCATTGACAGCTTACAACTGAAAAGTTCTGCTTGGGAATCAAAACACCAAACTGATTTAGAAAATCTAGGTAAAGCTATTTTAAATCTCGAAGCTGTAGATATCGAAGGTGAACTTTCTGCCCATGTTGCATTAAAAACATGGGAAGATCTAAACAACAAGATCAAAAGTCTTAACAAACAGAAAGCAACTCTAGAAAGTGCTGTTATTCAAGCACAGCGAACTAGAGACAAATACGCACAGGAATTAGAAACATTAAGCAACAAGACTTGCCCTGCGTGTAAGCAAGAACTGCATGATCATAAACATGAAGAAATGACCGAGCTTGCTGTTAAAAATCTTCTTGAAGCAGAAACTTATTTTAACAAGGTATCAGGTGATTTAGATAAAATCCTATTAGAAATTGGTGATGGAGACTTGCCTCGCAAGCCAATAACTTTCTACGAAACTGAAGCAGAGGCTTTAGGACATAAAAACAATTTAGATAATTTAGAAAAAACCCTAATATCTAAAGCAGATGAAAAGAATCCGTATGCTGAACAGATCGAAGAACTAAAGAAAACTGCTATCCAGGTAATCGATTGGGAACCAGTTAACACTTTGACCAAACAAAAAGATCATCAAGAATTCTTACATAAGTTATTAACAAACAAAGATAGTTTTATCCGTAAAAAGATTATCGATCAGAACTTATCTTACCTTAACAAGCGCCTAACTTACTATATTGACAAGCTAGGATTGCCGCACAAGGTAGTTTTCTTAAATGATCTCAGTGTAGAAATTACTCAACTTGGACAAGATTTAGACTTTGATAACTTATCTCGTGGAGAACGAAATCGATTGATCCTATCAATGAGTTTTGCATTCCGCGACGTGTGGGAAGGATTGTATCAAAGCATTAATTTATTGTTTATCGATGAGCTAGTTGATGCAGGTATGGATAGTGCCGGCGTAGAAAGCGCTCTTGCAGTTCTAAAGAAAATGTCTCGGGAACGAAACAAAAACATTTACCTAATTTCTCACAAAGATGAACTGGTAGGGCGTGTGAATAATGTGCTCAGAGTAGTTAAAGAGAACGGTTTTACTTCTTACTCAAACGATGTCGACTATATTGAATAAAGAGATAAACACGTATAGAGACTTGTATTCGCAGCTCGTTGATCAACTAGCGTCTGCTCATAATGCTCATTTGGCATTTTTGGCTTCGCCAGGTAGGGATAACGGGTATAGGGTTAGAAAACATCTTAAACTTTTAGAAGATATTAGTAAAAAATTAAGAAAACAAAACATGTCAGCATACAAAGAAAAGCGTATAAACGACTTAGCAAGGATTGCTGAAAGAAAAGCAAAAAAAGGAAAAAGAAATGGAAACAACAACTAATCAAATTCAAACTGCATTTGACGAATTCCTAAAGGAAGATGCAAAATTTACAGGCGGAAATAGTGCAGCCGGAACTCGTGCTCGTAAAGCATTAGCAGAAGTATCAAAACTTGTAAAAGCTCGTCGTAATGAAATTACCGCAGAGAAGAATGCCCGCAAGGAAGCAAAAGCTGCAAAGTAATGACTTGGACCTATCAAGGACAAGTTGTAAATGAATTGCCCGAAGACTGTGTTGGATTTGTATATTGTATAACCAACACACTCTCCGGACGAAAATATATTGGCAAAAAATTAGCAAAATTTAGTAAGACGACCTACAAGACTGTAAAGTTGAAGAACGGCAACAAGAAGAAAAAGAAAATTAGAAGTAAAATAGATTCAGACTGGCAGGAATATTACGGGTCCAGTCCTAACTTAACAGCAGACATAGACAAATTAGGCAAAGAAAATTTCTCCCGAGAAATATTATATTATTGTAAATCTAAAGCAGAAACATCTTACATTGAAGCAAGAGAACAATTTGCAAGGCGTGTATTAGAATCAGACGAATACTATAACGGACATATACAAGTCCGTGTCCATGGCTCCCATATATTAAAAACTTAAGGCTCAATAAGCGGTAAAAAGCTCAGCGCAGGCTAATGTCATGCGTCCTAAACCTGGACCTCGGGTCACAGGGATGGAAATCTCTCGCCGCCAAGAGTGCTCAACCACTACCCGAAAGGATGATGATCGCTAACTAAGACCTGCGATTTGGTTGTTTGAAAAGGAATGAATAGGCAAAAAGAAGGGTAATTCCCTAACGGATATACAGATGATAGCGTATTTGTATACTCCTGCCGTTGTATAAAGACTGAGCTCGTGGTACCGGACAACCGCCACTGTAATGCTTTAACGCTATGTGACTGCGCCACTCAGATGATGCAGATCTTTGCCCTGTGCGGGCAAAGTGTGACCACTTAATCTAGATGATATTTAAATCGCTTCGCTTAAACTTTCTTCGAAGCGATAGCTGAAGAAGAAAACGAACGCAGTTCGTTTATAAATAGTTTATCTATTCCGGAACAAACATGCATCTAGAAAATTTAATTAAAAAACTTGATGAAATAGAAAAATCTGATCGAATAAGCATATTTGAGAGTATTGGTCAAGGAGATCAATATTTTATCACTTGGGAAAAAGAAATACATCCTATTCTATGTGAGGTTGCTTTACGTCCGGAACAAATCCAACAATTATTTAAAGGTATTGAATCGGGTGCTGGTCGAAGTGGTTTAGGAAAAGCCATGGATGCTGTAAAAGGCGCCAAAGACAAAATAAGTGATGTTTGGTTCAACAAATTTGGGGGGATGTTACAAAATAGTGCCCCTGTTCAAGCATTTGATCAAAAATGGGAAGATATAAAAAGTAAAGTTGCTAGCAAACATCCTGACCTTGCTGCTAAATTAGCCAAATATGGTGAGTTTGCAAAAAACAATCCTAAACTTCACAAATTCTTATTAGCCATTGGGGGTTCTGTTGCGGCAGCGGCAGGTGTTGCACTTGCAGGCGGAGTAGGAGCTGGTGCTCTAGCAGTAGGCACAGGTGCAGGTGTTGCCACAGGTATTATCAATATTGCTGATCGTTTATTACAAGGTCAAAAAGCATCTACTGCTATCGGAAGAGGTGCAACAACAGGTGCTATTGCTGGTCTAAGTGCTGCCTTAGCTACTAAGGTAGCAGACATGGTTAAAGCAGGGTTTAATGCAGAAACTGCTGAAATTGTTCGTGGCAATAAAATAATGAAAGGCACATTTGACTATAATGGTCAGTGGACTTTTGCTACAGGAAGACCAGAAGATATACAGGCTATGAGCCGTGCATTTAATAGTGGAGATTGGACAACATTCTACGAGATATTGAAAAAGATTAGAAGTCCAGAATACCTAAAATCATTAGACGTTTCGAGAGAAATAGCGCAACAGGCTATTGCAAATTATAGAGAAACTGCTGGAGTAATTAAAGATCTTGCTCAAGTAGCAACCGCTGCGGCAGGTGGTGCATCTAGTGCCGCAACTAATCAACAACCTAAAGAAAGTTTATCAGAAAATCAAATTAATGAATTATTTGGCATAACTGGTAACAAAGTTGATGCTAGCAAATTAGAAAAAGCCTGGAAGAAAGCAGGAAGTCCAACTGACAGTGAAGAAATTGCAAAAATTTTACAAGGCGCTGGAGTTGATCCGGCGGTTGTTTCTAAAGCATTTACAGATATGGGTTTACCAGAACCTGCAGGTAAGGTAGAACCTACATTAGATCCAGCTCCGGCACCAAATAACACCGCTGTGGTAAATATTAAAGACATGTTGGCTCAAATAAAGAAATTAGATCCGGCAGCACAAAAAGAAATCCTTGCACTATTGAAAGCATAATAGGAAATGTAAATGAAGATTAATGAACTTATTATTACTGAAGATCAAGAACAACTCGACGAAATCAGTCTTTCGGGTGTAGGAAAAGCCATTGGAAAAGGTGCATCAGTAGCTGGCAAAACTATTGGCGGCGCCGCTGGTGGAGCAGTCCAAGCAGGAAAGAATTTTTGGCAAGGCATGAAGGCAGGGTATGCTGGCGCACAACAGGCAGTTGCAGGTGATGGGACACCTGCAGCCCCAGCAGGTGGTGCACCGACAGCTCAAGCAACTCCGGCAGCACAACAGGCGACACCAGCCGGTGGAGCACCGGCTCCTCAGCAAGCAGCACCCGCAGGCGGAGCACCGGCTCCTCAGCAAGCAGCACCCGCAGGACAACCAGCAACACCTCCGGCAGGCGGCGCACCGGCACAACAACAGCCAGCACCGGCAGCAAGTAATGCAGAACTAGATCAATTAAAAGCATCTATTGGTAAATTAAATCCTGATCAGAAAAAAGAATTAGCGGGTGAATTAGAAAAATCTATAAATGCACCAGCACCGCAGGCAGCACCAGCAGATCAGGCAGCAACACCCCCAGCAGGTCAACCAAAAGTAACTCAATCTGCAGATGCTACTGCTAGAGGACAACAAAACAAAGGCTTTGGTTTTAACAACGATACTGGTGTAGCATTTAATTCTCAAGCAGAAAAAGATGCTTGGAAGGCACAAAAAGCACAAGCAGGCAGTGCTCCAACACAACCTGCAACACCTACAGGCAGTGCTCCTACAACAGCACCAGCAAGCACTACAATGAGCAAAGCTCAACAAGATGCATTAAAGGCAAAACTAAAAGGTCAACGTGCCGCAGGTAAAACAACTGCTTCACAGACTGGTTCAGGATTCTCTGATTATGTTAAAGGTGGCGGCGGCCAAACTTTAGCAGGAGCAGATGCTCAAGGTAATCCTATTTTTAAACAGAATGTTAAAAGAGAATCAGTAGAATTTCACAGTAACTTCTTAGGCATGCTAATTTAAAACGCAGGCATTTGAAGTTGTTTAGTTAATTCAAAATTACTTTCAATAATTTTTAAAAGAATTTCTCTGTCTTCTGGAGTTAATAAGAATGCTTCGGAGAAACTCAATCCTCCTCTCATATACCAACTTAGTCTAAATAGTTCTTCTCTTAAGGCTTTTGTATCGTTTTCGTAATCTTTGCTAAGTTTATTGATACCTTCTATATCTAAATACAAAAGCCTTATGCGAAAAAAGTTGCAGGGTCAAACACTAATGGAATTTCAACAGTTTCACCTGTGACGCCTGCTTTACGCATATCATCAGTGACTTGGATAACAATTGGTTTCAAACTATTTTGTTCTCTTAGCTTTTCTAAATGATTTTGAATTGTATTGAAAATTTCTTTGTCAGCATTTTCAATAAATTCTTTGATAAATTTTGGATTATCTGTGCTGCCTGCAGAAGAATCTATTTTAAAAATACTTTTTTCAACTATACCAATAGTTACTTCTGTTAGTTTATTGAAACTTTCTTTAAAGATCCGAATTTTTTCATCTTCAGACATTTTTTCATTGTTTGCAATTTGGAATATTTTTTGAGTTTCGAATGTTTGAACAGCACTCTCACTGATATGTTTATAATTCATAGGCTTAACATATACAGTTAGATCATTACTAATAGGCACAATAGGATCCCAAGTAATGTTAGACATCAAACTATCCATAACATTTCTCAAATCTACAACATAATCCATTTCGTATTCAGAATCATTAAACGTTAGCGGAGCAGTCATCTGTTCGCCATATGTTGCTAATCTAATACCAATTAAAATAACATCCAGATCGATACTAGGAATATTCCAGGCATTTTTAATATTTGGAACACAATGTTGTATAACATCGACTACTGCCTGGCCGCTCATTACTGCATCGGGCACCTTAAGCATTAATTCGTCTTTGGCCGTCATAGAATAAACAGGATAATCACCTGTTTCTGAAATGGCTAAACTACCAGCAGGCCAATATTCTCCTCCACTGGGCAATCTAATATAGATTTTAGGTTGCCTCATGAATGAGGCTAATGGATTTTGACTGGCAGGAATTCCTGGTTGGATCATATTTTTGTCTCCGATAAATAAAGTATGCGTCTGGATGAACTATTTATCTACGCAGATAACCACTAATAAACAATGGCTGACGTCACAGGATCAATTGGTAATGAATATGTAGAGTTAAACAATGCGGCAACAGAAGCCACATTGAAGTTACTCTTACAGGCTACCTTAGCTGCTAACAAACAAACTTTAGACAGTGTTAAAAACATGGCCAAAGCCAGCGGGCTTGACCCCGCGGCTGTTGCACAGGTTAACACAGGTATTAAAACTACCACACCGTTGATGTATAAACTTGGTTATGCCACAGGCGCAACCATTGCAGGCTTTGAAAAATTAGATAAAGCAGTAAGTCCTTTAATTGGTAAACTATTACAAGGCCAAGCACAGGCCAGTGATGCATTTTCAACATTGGCCCAAATTGGTGGACCTGCTGGTGTAGTTGCAGGTTTGTTTGGAAAAATTGCAGCCTATCAAGAAAAGAATATGGAAATGTATCAGCAGATTTCATCTGCTGGTGTTAATTTTGGCGGAAGTCTTACTGGATTAAGACAAGCCGCGTTGAATACTTACATGACATTAGACCAATTTACAAGTCTAATGAAAAATAACTCAGAAGCATTTGCTAGAATGGGAGGCACTGCTGACCAAGGAGCAAAATCATTTGTTAAATTAAGTAATTCTTTGTTAAGCAGTGAAGCTGGCGATGAACTAAGAGCATTAGGATTTACAACAGAAGAAGTTAACAACGGACTTGCAAATTATTTGGCTAACACCGGTGCTAGAACAAAACAAGAAATGCAAAATACCGCTGCAATTAATGCAGGCGCAAAAGAATACTTGACCCAATTAGATGCTCTTGCTCAGGTTACAGGTAAGAGTAGAGAGCAACAAGAAAAAGCATTAAAAGAAGCAAATGCTAACGCAGCATTTGAAGCATACAAAATGACCTTAGATGAAGAAGGTCGAAAGAAACTAGAACTAGGTCTAGCACAAATGAGTGCTAAATTTGGTAAAGCAGGAGCAGACTTATATAAATCTCAGGCATTAGGTTTACCTCCAATGACTGAAGCTTCACAAAAATTACAGGCAATTGCTCCTCGTGTAGCTCAGGCAAGTAACGCAATGGTGCAGTCTGCACAAAGCGCAACTGGCACCACAGCTGATATATTACGTTCTTCAGCTGAAGCAACAGCCGCAGCCGCACAAGAATCTAAAAAGTTTGGAAAAACTACAGCCGCATTAAGTTTTGGAAGCGATTCAACTAGTCAGGCCTTAATGGGATTGCAATCAGAAGCAAATAGAGCCAAGGCACAACAAACAGAGACTACTGCCGCAGGTGTTCAACAGCAAGCAGAAATTGCAGAAGCCCAACGTAAGCGTCAAGAATCTGAAGCAAGGACACAAGTTGAAACACAAAAGGCCATGCAGGAAATGGGCCAAGCTATTAATGCATTAATAGCACCAATTGTTCAAGTAGCAACACCGATAATAAAAGTATTAGCACAGGTAGTATCAGGAGTTGTTAAGTTTTTTGAAAGTTTAGGAACTACCTTAACTGTTTTAACACTTGGACTGACAGCGTTCGGTTTAGCATTACTTAAAACCAGATCAGCATTAGGTGGAGATGGTGGAGGTGGAGGCGGCTTATTGGGTGCATTAAAAGGTGGTGCCACTGCACCTGGAAGTCGAGCGAATCCTATGTTTGTAAATGTTGTAAATGGAGGCGGCCTAGGTGGAGGCGGTAGTGGACCTGCAGGAGCTGCCGGTAAAGGTGCCGGTGGAGTATTAGGTAGGCTTGGAGGCGGCCTAAAAGGATTTGGTCTAGGTGCTGTAGGAAGTATTGCAGGCGGAATGGCCGCAGATGCATTGGGTAGAGATACAACTGCTGGTAAAAGTGCAGATGTGTTAGGAACGGCAGCAGGTTGGGCAGGCACAGGAGCATTATTAGGTAGTGTTGTGCCAGGAGTTGGTAATGTTGTAGGCGGCGCAATAGGCGGACTATTAGGTGCTGGTTACGGTGCTTATCAAAACTTCTTTAAAGATGCTCCAAAAGCGGCAATGGGTGCAGTAGTATCTTCACCAACTACTGTTCAAGTTGCCGAAAACGAACCAGAATTAATTAGTCCTTTGAAAAACATAGAAATGATGCAAGCCCAGCTAGGACAGTTAAATAAACAAACAGCAGAAATGATTAAATTTATGAAGGAAACAGCAGAATATTCACGCCAGACTGCTGATGCTACCAAAGCATTAAACGGAGATGCTTTTGCTTAAAATATTATGAGTTGGAAAAAATACTTTACTCCTGTTGGAAATACTCAAGGAATCCTTAGTCCTATTAGTGGACAGGGCGGATCTATGACAAATCCAACTCATCGAAACTATTCTAGTTTCTTACCAGACGTGTATTCTGGGCACCCTAATCGTTTAGAACGATACGGTCAATATGATACCATGGACAGCGACAGTGAAGTTAATGCTGCTTTGGATATTTTAGCAGAATTCTGCACACAACAAAACGAAGAAAACGGAACTCCTTTTAGAGTCTTTTTCAAAGAACAGGCTACAAATACAGAAATAAAAATTATTAGAAAGTATATGCAACAATGGTCTAAACTTAATAAGTTTCAGACTAGAATTTTTAAAATTGTAAGAAATGCTTTCAAATATGGTGATGTATTTTTTGTTAGAGATCCAGAAACACAGGCATGGATGTTTGTTGATTCTGGAAAAGTAGATCGCATTATTGTTAACGAGAGTGAAGGTAAGAAGCCCGAACAATATGTTATCCGTGATTTTAATCCTAATTTAGAGACATTAGCTACAACAGCTATTAATCCAACAAACGTAACTGGCGGCGGAAGTCAATACGCTAGTTCTTATGCAGGTAACAATGCAGGAGTTGGTATGAGTCGCGGCATGACCGGCGGATACCAATCGTCTACTTCAGGTAGTAGATTCCAGCGAAATGAAAATCAATATGCTATAGATGCCAAACATGTGATTCACATCTCAATGAGTGAAGGGTTAGACAGTAACTATCCATTTGGTAATAGCTTATTAGAAAGCATCTTTAAAGTTTATAAACAAAAAGAACTATTAGAAGATGCTATTATTATCTATCGTATTCAACGTGCTCCTGAACGTCGTGTATTCTACATTGACGTAGGTAACATGCCAAGTCACTTGGCTATGGGCTTTGTTGAGCGAGTTAAAAATGAAGTAAATCAAAGACGCATTCCAAGTGTTACTGGCGGAAGCCAAAGTGTTATTGATGCTGGATATAATCCTTTATCTATCAACGAAGATTACTTCTTCCCACAGACAGCAGAAGGCCGTGGTTCCAAAGTAGAAGTTCTACCTGGCGGAACAAACTTGGGAGAGATTGATGATCTTAAGTATTTTACTAATAAGTTGTTTAGGGCTTTACGCATTCCTAGCAGTTATCTACCTACTGGTCCCGACGACGGAGGATCTAACTTCAATGATGGTCGAGTTGGAACAGCATTCATTCAAGAACTTAGATTCAACAAATATTGTGAACGACTACAAAGTTTAATGAACGAATACTTTGATGTAGAATTTAAATTGTATCTACACAATAAAGGTATTAACGTAGACAGTAATATTTTTGAAGTTAAATTTAATCCTCCTCAAAACTTTGCTGCTTACCGTCAAACTGAAATGGATACTGCAAGAGTAACTACCTATACTGCCGTTGCTCAAGTTCCACATTTAAGCAAGCGATTTGCACTCAAACGTTTCTTAGGATTAACTGCTGAAGAAATGGCTGAAAATGAAACCATGTGGAAAGAAGAAAATGTCGATGAAGATACAATATTGCCAGCTAACGCAGAATTAAGAGGCGTTGGAATAACTGCAAATGGTATGGGCGCCGACATGAGTGCAGTAGCAGGAGCAACAACTCCGCCAGTTGAACCAGGTGCAGACCAAGCAGCCGCACCAGCTGCCGCGCCCCCCGCAGCATAAATATTATCATGCTACTCAAAGAATTCATTTATTTTGATCAGAAACATAATAAGATGATCGACGACTTAAGATACGAGTCTGAAAAAGACACAAGTATTTTAGGTCCTGATGACTTGAGGAAACATAGTCGACTAACTTTACGAATGTTAAATGATATTCGTAAATCAGGCGATGCAAGAGAAAAAGAAAGAAAAGAAGAACTGTCTCTTGTTAGGAAGATGTATGCTGCTCCCCCTCCTGAGGCAGCACCTCAATAACGCATAATTTAATATTTTTTTTATAAAATTAAATATTTTGTAGAAAAAATATAAAAAATTATCGCAAAGCGGTCAAAAACTGACGTTTTTTGGCCTATTTCGCGCACGATTTCTCCGACTAGTTTAAATAACAACACAAGCCTTGCCGCGAAACTAACATAGGAGAAACCCCGCAATGTCTAAGTTTGAACAACTGTTAGACTTAATCGTTAACGAAGAGCATGATAAAGCTAATGAGCTTTTTCATGAAATCGTTGTTGAAAAGTCTAGAGAAATTTATGAGAATTTAATTGCTGAAGAAGCAGAAGAAGAAATGGACGAAGCCGCTGACGAAGAAATGGACGAAGCCGCTGACGAAGAAGAAATGGATGAGTCAGCTGACGAGGAAATGGACGAAGCTGCTGACGATGAAGAAATGGATGAGTCTGCTGATGAAGAAGCAGACGAGAGTATTGATTTAGAAGACTCTTTCGAAGTTGAAGGTGACGACGAAATGCCTGAACCAGGTGGTATGGAAAAGACCGACGACCTAGAAGGTGATGTTGAAGCCGGTGGCGACGAACAAGCAGTATTTGATATCAAGAATGCTATCGCAGAACTAGAACAAGCCCTAGCAAGCCTAGGCGGCGAAGCCCCCGAAGACGAGTTTGACGATGAGGGCGGCGAAGAAGATGACGAAATGGAAATGATGGGTGTTCCAGCAATGGAAGGTCGTCGTATCACTCGTGAATACCGTGAAAAAGTCGGTAACGATTGGGACAAGAACTCTATGAAGAGCCAAGGTCAGTATGTAGGTGCAGGCACTGGCGACAAAGAAGGTGCCCCAGTTGAAGGTAAGAGCCCAATTGCTAGCGGTGCTAACAAGCCAGGCCCAGCAGGCGTTAACGCTAAGAACTTAAACCAAGCTCATACAGAAGGCCAGAGCAACACTGGAACAAGTCCTGGTAAAGTAAACAAGGGTATCAACCCTGAGTCCGGTGAAAAGTTTGCTTCCGGTATCCACAACGTTGATGGCAAGAAGTCTGGTGTTAAGACACTAAGCAATGTCAAAGGCGGCCATGGTGCTGAGAAGAAAGGCGCAGGTCCAGGTCCAGTAGGTTCTGGAACAGGCGACAAAGCTGGTCAAACAAGTATTGATCCTGCTACAAGCAAACAGTTCTTAAAGCCTTATAGCAAATAATTAGAGAACCTGGATGAAACAACTATCCTATCTAAGAGAACATCTAAGTTTTGATCAGGCTCAAGCAGTGCTTGAGTCTGACGACAAGGATGGCAAGAATCTTCATTTGAAGGGCATTGCCATCCAGGGCGGTATTCGTAACGCTAACCAGCGTATCTACCCTGTCGACGAAATCGAACGTGCTGTAAAAACACTTAACGATCAAATTCAAAATGGCTATTCAGTTCTCGGAGAAGTAGACCACCCAGATGATCTTAAAGTAAATTTAGACCGTGTCAGCCACATGATCACAAACATGTGGATGGAAGGTCCTAATGGTTATGGCAAGTTTAAAATCTTGCCTACCCCTATGGGCAACTTAATTCGCACTATGCTCGAAAGCGGTGTAAAACTTGGCGTCAGTTCAAGAGGCAGCGGCAACGTTGACGATATGAGCGGCAGAGTTTCCGATTTTGAAATCATTACCGTGGATATTGTTGCACAACCGAGCGCTCCTGGTGCATATCCTACGCCTGTTTACGAACATTTAATGAATGCTCGTGGCGGTTTGAAAGCATTTAAGGTTGCTCAAGAAGTAAAAGAAGATCCAAAGGCCCAGAAATATCTTAAGGAATCACTCCTTAATATTATTAAAGGTCTAAAATAAGCCCGAGGAGAAAAACTAATGTTGGACGCATTCAAAAAGTTAGTCGAGAGCGGTGTAATTTCAGAAGACGTAAGTTCTGAATTAGAAACCGCATTGGCAGCTAAATTACAAGAGAATCGCGACCAAGTATCCGCTGAACTTCGTGAAGAGTTTGCACAGAAATACAATCATGACAAGTCTGTTATGGTTGAGGCAATCGACAAGATGTTAAGCGAAAGATTGGCCGCTGAGATGGCCGAATTGCACAACGACAAAAAAGCACTAGCTGAAGCAAAAGCACAATACCAACAACGTGTTGCTGAAGATGCTAAGAAACTAGAAAAGTTTGTTATTGGTCAATTAGGCAAAGAATTAGTCGAGTTCCAAAGTGATCGTAAAAAGGTCAGCGAGAATTTTACTAAACTAGAGCAATTTGTAGTTCATGCCCTAGCCAAAGAAATCCAAGAATTTGCTACTGATAAGAAAGACCTAGCTGAAACTAAAGTTAAGTTAGTTCGTGAAGCTAAGAGCAAGTTTGAAGATATTAAAGGTGCATTCATTAAACGTTCTGCAAAAGTTGTTGAAGAAGCTGTTACTAAGAAACTTACAACTGAAATTAGTCAGTTGAAAGAAGATATCGACAGTGCTCGCAACAATGATTTTGGACGTAAAATCTATGAAGCATTTGCACAAGAGTTTGCAGGTTCTTATCTAAATGAAAAATCCGAGACAAGTAAATTGTTAAAGATTATTCAGAAGAAAGAACAAGAACTAGCAGAAGCAAAACAAGCCATTGAAGAAAAAGAAACTCTAGTAGAATCTACACAACGTGAAATTCGCGTTACTAAAGATCTAATGGAGCGTAAGCAAATTATGGCTGAGTTAGTTTCACCACTTAGTGGTGAAAAGAGAGCAGTTATGCAAGAGTTGTTAGAAGGTGTTCAAACAGCAAAATTGCATTCTGCATTTGACAAATACCTACCCGCAGTAATGGAAGGCGCAAAAGCAAAGGTAGAAAAGAAAGCTACCCTAACAGAAAGCACCGAAGTAACTGGTAATCGCGAAGCGAAGCCAGAGGTAGGCTTAGACAATATTGTTGACATCCGCAAGTTAGCGGGTTTAACAAAATAAAATTCAAGGAGAAGACATAAAATGTCACAACTTTTAAACGAAAGATGGTCAGAGACCAAAGAAGCTCTGCTTGAAGGCCTACAAGGTAACCGTCGTGCTTCTATGGGAGTTTGCCTAGAGAATACACGCCGTTATTTGGCTGAAGCAGCAACCGCTGGCGCAACCAGCACTGGTAATATCGCAACTTTAAATCGCGTTATTCTTCCAGTTATCCGTCGTGTTATGCCGACAGTTATCGCTAACGAAATCATTGGTGTTCAGCCAATGACTGGACCTGTTGCACAGATCCACACTCTACGTGTTCGTTATGCTGATGGTGTTGCATCTGGTGACACAGTAACAGCAGGTGAAGAAGCACTAAGCCCATTCAAGATTGCTCAAGCATATTCTGGTAACAATGCCTCTAACGGTGGTGCAGCAGTAACATCCGTTCTAGAAGGAACACCAGGTAAGCGTATGAACATTCAAATCTTGAAGACACCAGTCGAAGCAAAGAGCCGCAAGCTATCTGCTCGTTGGACATTCGAGGCTGCTCAAGACGCACAAGCACAACAAGGTATCGATATCGAAGCAGAAATTATGGCTGCTCTAGCACAAGAAATTACTGCTGAAATCGATCAAGAGATTCTAACATCTCTACGCAACCTAGCAACAGTTGAAGAAACATATGACCAGTCATTAGTTTCTGGAACAGCTACATTCGTTGGTGACGAACACGCTGCTCTAGCTATCCAGATCAACCGCGTAAGCAACTTGATTGCTCAGCGCACACGTCGTGGTAGCGCAAACTGGGCCGTTGTTTCTAACCAGGCTCTAACAATTCTACAGAGCGCAACAACTTCTGCTTTTGCTCGCACAACAGAAGGCACATTTGAGGCTCCAACAAACACCAAATTCGTTGGAACTCTAAACGGTGCAATGCGTGTTTATGTAGACGCATACAAGAGTGATACAGACGATGATAACCAAGTTCTTCTTGGTTACAAGGGTTCTTCCGAGGCTGATGCCGCAGCATTCTACTGCCCATACATTCCTCTAATGAGCTCTGGCGTTGTTCTAGATCCAGCAACATTCGAGCCAGTAGTTGGTTTCATGACACGTTACGGATATGTTGAGTTAACAAACACAGCATCTTCTCTAGGTAACGCTGCTGACTATCTAGGCAAGGTAAGCATTACTTCTGCAAACGTAAGTTTCAAGTAATCAATTGCTTAAAAGCAAAACAATTAGCCCGCTTCGGCGGGCTTTTTGTTGATTAAAAATAAATATCAAGTCTAGATTATTATGCGGAATTCCCGCCGCGTAGGGCCTAGAACGCTCATTAATTTTAAGGAGAAAACAAATGGGACGTCCTATTAAATCAAAATATTTTGGTATTCGTAAAGGAACAGGTGTAGGTGGTGAAGGCGTTTCTGCTATTACATTATCTACAACATCTTTTGCAGTATCTACTTTAACTGTTAGTGTTGTTATTGGTGCTCCAAATATTTCAGGCGGAACACAAGCAACTGCAACCGCAGTTAAGACAGGTAATACAGTTACTAGTGTAACTATTGATGTTGCAGGTAGCGGTTATTTAAGTGCTCCGGCTATTTCCTTTACTGGAACAAATATGTCTAGTGTAGGCGCTGCTACAGCTTCTTTAACATCTGGAGTAACTAATGTTATTAGATGTGAAGCATACTTAGCAGGCGGTTCTCAACTTGTTGGCGATATTCAAGAACAAGTTGCAAGTAAGAAGTATCGTGTTATAACCGCTGATGGAACAGGTCCAGCAAGGCTAGTAACAACTTCTACTCTTGCAGCTGGACAAATGAACGTTATTGCATCCGACACAAATGGTAGCACATACTTTGTTAAGAAATTAACAGCACGTAGAGCAGTCCTTGTTCAATCTACAGCATCCGGTAGTTTCTTGTTTAATACTAACGAAGCAGCTGGCTGGACATTAGGTGCAGCCTCATCTGGAGTTGTATCTATTGACAACAGATAATTTTTTAAATTATCAAAAATAGGGGGCTTGTCCCCCTATTTTCTTATATAGGTAAATAATGATATGTCGTCAAATTGGGCTCTACCTACCATTGTTAGTCAATACGCAGAAGCTGAAGCAGAAAGCACTCACATCTCATGGTTAGACGTAGATAATTTTAATAGTTTAAAAAATCTTGATGGAAAGTCTATCAAGACTTCTAGAGATCTATTACATATAGCTAGAGATCCTAAACACGATATAAAAGAAAAAACTTATTTTTTAAGAATAACAGGATTTCAATTTGTTAATATACCAGATACTATAAACGGCATTGAAGTTAAATTAACAATGAACAGATTTGGCAGAATTACAGACGAAACAATTCAGCTATGTCTTAATAATGAATTAATTGGCGATAACCTAGCAAATTTAGATTTAACACCTATTAAGACATATGGCGGAGAAACAGAACTATGGAATACAACTTTAAATTTATCAAATGTTCAAAATTCAACATTTGGAATAGCCTTACGATTTCAAAGTCATCCAAGGTGGCCTCATAAGACCGGCGCAATGATAGACTCAGTTCAAATAAGAATTCATTAAAAAATAAATACATCTGAGGATCCATAATGACTACCAATGTATTAAATTTACCAGGCGACTATCAACTACTAGCGAATAACGGCTATGTATATATTAATGCAGGAGCGACTCCTCCTGTTACTAGTGCCATCGGAAGCAGAACCGCTACAATAAGCGCAAACTCAGGAGCAACATTAAAAACTACCGGAGGTCCTGCAAAAATTCTTGCAGGCGCTGAAATAAATGCACTTCAAAACACAGGTAATGGCGTTTTTATTACTGGTCAAGGAAAAATTAATGTTTTTAACAGAGATGTTATAACTGTTGAATCATTAGGAGTGGATCAACTTGGAAAAATATTTTTAAAATCTGGATATAGCATCAACATTGTTTCTGAAAATATTTGGAACAAAGGTGAAAAAATAATTTTAGGAGGCTCGACGCAAGATGTTGATACTGATCTTGAAAATTCACAACTTGCAATAACATCTGACGACACTATCGATCCTCGTGCAAAATTTATTAATAGTTTACTTCCATTTGAAAGTGCTCAATATGATCTAGGTGATGCAGCCTATACCTGGAATGCATTGAACTTTGAAAAATTAGAACAATGGGGAGACGGGGCTGATAATCGAAACATATTCAATAACACTGAAAACGTTGGCAACCCTTATCTAAGAGATCCAGATGACTGGCTGTGGGATGGCTTATATGACACTGAAGAACATCGTCGACTAGGTAGCGTATATTTTGCAGGCGGTGTTGGTATTGAAAAAGATCTAAACGTTGGTGGACACATTTATGGTCGTATTGAAATTGCCAATACTTCTTTTGCAGTTTTAGTTACAGCTACAAACGTTGACCAAGACCTTCATCCAATATTTGTTCAGAACACAGGACAAGAAATTGTATTCTTAGATGAAATAGGTGTTGATCCTTTAGCTCCTGGTCTAAGATACAACCCTTTCTGGGGTAGACTATCCACTGACAGAGTAAAGGTAGCATCTGACGATCCAACGACTGACGAACAAACTGGTGCATTGATTGTAGAAGGTGGTGTAGGGGTTGGTGAAAGTGTATATGTAAAACAAGATGTTACGGCCGAAAATGTTCTTCCGCAAGGAGATGAAACTGGTAGCATAGGTAACACTACTACAGTTTGGGCCGAAGCCTATGTAAACGACATATACACAAAATTAATTACATCTAAGACTGGTCCGGTAACTATTGCTCCTGAAGGAAAAGCAACAGACATTATTGGAGACATTAGAGTAAGAGGAACTAATCCAATAGGAACAGCACCTGTTGTAACAAATATTTTATATGTTACAATGGATGGTAGTGATACTAACGATGGTAGAGCAATGGATCCTAGCAGAGCTTGCCGAACTGTTGGCGGTGCTATAAACAGTCCTTACTATCAACCAGGAACACAGATTCGTGTTGCTCCAGGTCACTATTTTGAAGATAATCCTCTTCAATTAAAACCATATACCAGTATCATGGGTTCTGATATTAGAACTACTAGTATCGAACCGTTGAACAAAACACAAGACTTATTCCATTTAAATTCTGGTTGCTACCTAGCATTCATGCAATTCTTAAATGGCCGAAGCGGTCTACTAGAAGGCGACTATGCACCAGGATTTAATAGAGGTGCATATTGCACAGCATTCCCTCCGTTAGAGGGAGATGAGCGTATTGATCTATTCCATTCTCCATATGTTCAGAACTGCACTAACTTGAGCGGTCCTTGGCTTAAGGATGGAACTATGTTTACTCCTGCCCAGACAGTTCAAATACCAAAGGCAGTAGGAACAGGAACTTGGGCAAGAAATACCACAAGTATCGTAGTCAATGTTGATAACGGCACAATTGAACGAGGCATGACCATTAACGTTGGTCAAACAAATCCAGGTTTCTTTGATGCTAGAACATTGATGTTAGCCAATAAACCGTTCTTGCAAGAACAGGTTGTTGCCTATGTTGACAGAACTTTTAACTCAGGAACATTTGTCTATAACACTTTAACATGTTCTCGAGATGTTGGATTAATTGTTGACAGTATTGCATTAGACATGCTACAAGACAGCACCAGTGAAAGTATTTTTGCTGGATTGCAATATTGGAATCAAAGCGGATCTGCTATTCCTGGACAAGAAACTACAACAACCGCAGCCATCAGCTATCTAAGAGATTTAGCGGTAGGAGTTGTTCATTCATCGGTAACAGCTACCGTTGCTTCGTTGTTTAACACAATTACTAATATCATAACTGTTGGAACAGTTGGGGTCACAGACCAAATTGTATCTAACGGTCTAGCATCAACATCAACATCGACTGTTAATTCGTTTGATGCTTTAATCAGCAATAAAGCTACATTCCAAACACAGGTAATTAGTTGGATCACTGCTAATCATCCAACCTTTACCTATACCACTGCAACCTGTGAAAGAGACGTTGGGTATATTATCGACTCTGTTGCCTTTGATTTGTTGCACGGCGGTAATAAACAAAGTATTAAGAGCGGTGTTTATTATTATGGCAATAACGAAAATTCTACTGCTATACCTAATGAAATACCTCAGACTACTGCGGCCTACAATTTTATTAAGTCGTTAATACCAAATATTGTTAAAGCTGAAGCAATTGTAGAACCATATCAACTTGCAGTTACTCAAGATACAAGTTTAAATCCTGCAAGCGACTATGAAGTTGCAACATTGTTGAACAGAATCGATATTATTACTAACATAATTCGAAATGGTCCAGATGAAGTTGCTTCAAGAATTCCTATTAATATAACTTCTAATGAAACAACGGCTGTGGCCAATGCATGGGCATTATTGGTAGCTAACCGAGAATTTATCAGAGCAGAAGTTATTGCTTACTTAAATGGATTTGGAACATTTAACTATTCAAGAGAAAAATGTTTCCGAGACGTTGGTATACTTGTTGAAAACGTTGCCTATGATGCAGCATTTGGTGGAAACCAAAAAGCTGTAGAAAGTGGTTTAGCATACTACGACGGAGTTGTAAGTTTAATTGCCGGCCAAGAAAGTCAAACTACTGCGGCAATTGATTACTTAAATCAACTTTGCCAGCAGGTTATCTTAAACACTACCTGCACAAACCTATTAGGAAATACAGCGACTTATGTTCAGGTTATTAACACCGTCCTTACAGGTGGCGGAGTAGCCAGCAGATCTGTAGACGATCTGTTTAACATAATTGTAGATATCATTAACAACGGTCCTAGTGTTGCTCCTGATCTATACACAAGTCCCGGACCAGACGCGGCATTTGTCAGCGCAGAAGTGTTGATGCAGGCCAATAGAGAATTCATACAACAAGATACTATCAACTATATTAATAATCTTGTTCAACAATTCCCATATAGTGAAATGAAATGCCGTAGAGATACTGGATTAATTATCGACTCTCTAGCATTTGATTTATTATATCCAACTGCTGAAAATAGCCAATCTACCTTTGCAGGGTTACAGTATTGGAATCAAGGAACATACGTAGGGGATATTGCGGTTCAATTAAATCCTACAGTTGAAGCAATGAAGTATCTAAGAGATACGGCTGTAAAAATAATTCAAAATATTACACCAGAAGATGACCTAGTTGCAAGATACCAAACTGTTATTACTCAAGAAACTAATCTTGAACCAGCAACATATCTAGAAGTAGAAGGCATTAATAGACTATTCAATTATATTATTGAGATAGTTGAGGGTAATAGCTTAGGTTGGACTGACAGAATTGTTTCAAACGGTGAGGTAAGTGAATTTGCATCGGTTCACAATGCAGTTGATTTATTAAGAGCTAACAAAACTTATCTTGCTTATGAAATAACAGCTTTTGTTGACGACACAAATCCAGGGTTTACCTATGATGTTGCAAAATGTCGTAGAGACGTCGGATACTTAATTGATTCAGTAGTATTTGATTTATTACACGGCGGTAATAGGCAATCTGTTCAAGCAGGTTTATATTATTACGGTCTTGATGGATCTGAAATTACAATTCAAAATCAAGAAATACAAACCACAGCGGCTTTTGATTATTTGGCAACTATTGCAGGAAGTGTTGTAAGAAATATTCCTGTAACTGCATATCAGTCTACAGTAGAACAGGTGTTTTCAACATCAACTGCTACAATAGCTGAAGTTAACGAAATTGTAAGAATTAAAAATACAATTACAAATATTATTACAAATGGACCTAGTGTTGCTGTAGAAAGTGTGCCAATTGCGTTTACTGCAACAACTTCAAGCAGTGCGTTAGCAGCATTTGACCTCTTATACTTGAACAAAGATTTCTTAGTTGAAGAAACTATTGCGTATATTGATAGAACATATAATCCTACTAGCTTCAATTACAATGAAGCTAAGTGCTACAGAGACGTAGGTCTAATTGTTGATGCAGTAAGTCAGGATATTTTATTACAAGGTAATTACAAGAGCTTAGAAGCAGGATTATCATATTGGACATTTGGAAAGAGTTATATTGATGGACAAATCACTACAACTACAATGGCAATTAATCATGCTAGAGATATTGCTTTACAAATTATTGCCAACCAACCAGTAACTCCTCAAACTGGCACAATTATTACACAAATTATTAATCCATTCTTCCAGTATGGTGGCGATTACATGCCTCAAGAAGCTGTAAGAAGAAACTTTAATATTATTACTACTATTATTGAGAACGGACCATTGTATGCTCCTCCGAGATACTATGGCGGCGGTGTATTTGCCCTAGTTGGAATCAACGGTGCCGATGTTCAAATTGCTCCTCAAGTAACTTCTGTTACGACACTAACTTCGGGAACTTATGTTGTTGGATTGTCGACCGCAACAATAGGCTTTGGAACAAATGCCACATTGTATTTTGGTGATACTACAACTTATCCTTACAGAGACCATGAAGTCGAAGAGCTAAGTTTAGAATTTACTGGTAATGCTTCAACATGGAACGAAAGAAAGGTAGACCCCAAGGGTGGTATGGGCGGAAGTCTTGTTGACGGAGCTGTTGTTAGTGCTCGAAGTCCAATTCAATCTTTTGTTTATGATGCGTTTACGCAGCTAACACAGGGTGGTCGCGGAGTTCATATTAAGAACGACGGTTACGCACAGTTAGTTTCTGTGTTTACAATTTTCTCAAGCATTGGTGTTGAAGTTGAAAGCGGTGGTATTGCTTCTATTGTTAACAGTAACGCCAACTTCGGTGATATCTGTTTGCAAGCTAAAGGCTTTGGATCGAGAAAGTTCACAGGAACAATATACAATCCTCCGTTTAAGGCTTATCCAGAAAGTCCTAACATTCCTGGCAGCGATTACTTTAACCAGTATTATCCAAATGGATTCTGGCCAAACAATGCTCAGGTAATGGTATTCTTACCAGACCTAGACGATAGACCTCACATTTCGTTGGTTATGGAAGTAGAACCACCTGACAGCTACTTAAATGAACAAGGTTTCCCAGGATTCCTAAATGCAAGTCCAACAACTGGAACATTGATAACAGGAACAATTACTTTAACTGGTATAGATAATACTGGAATTGTAATTGGCAATTATGTTTATGTAAGAGATCAGTTCGGTAGTCAAACTGGAACTAACGGTCTAATGTATGTTCAAACCGGCACCATAGTTACTGACTTGGGCTATCAAAGTGTTACTTTAAGCAAGGCTTTAACCAGCGGCGGCGAAGATGCAACAAATACTGCCAATAGTTACAATAATAACTATTTTGACTTTTACTTCTGCGGTAATGCATACTATACAGTCTTGAGTAGTGTTGTAGGAAATAATCCTCAATACAATAGTTTGAATCAAGAAATTCCAGACGGAGTTAATATTCTTTCTACAGCTTCGACTGGCGGCGATACCAGCCAAGTTCCCGCACACATTGAAGCATTACAATATTTGAACAGCTTAACTAACCAAGTTATCAATAATGTTCAGATTACAAGTCTACAATCTGGAGCTAATTCTTCCACACAAGTAAGAAATCTATTAGTTACAGGAGGCGGCGAAGCTCAACAGTTTATTGATTTGAGATACGGAGAAATGATAGATATTATCAGCGCTCCAACAGTCACCGATGCTGAAAATATTATTAAGCCTTCGTTAAGGACTAAGACAGGCCCCGCTGTTGCAGGAGCCGGTAGTGCAATTACATTAATTGCAGACAACATTGATTTCTTAGCAGATGAAGTAAATCAGTATGTTAAAAATAATTTTACGTTAACAGCATTTACCTATGACGAAACAATCTGCAGAAGAGATGCTGGATATATTATTGATGGCACATATTATGATGTAATTTTAGGAACAAACTATAACGCAGTAGTTTCTGGAATTGCTTATCAACGAGGTATAGCAAGTTCTCAGTCAGTTCTTGACGACGAAATTACTCAAACATTAGCAGCTATAAATTACATTAAAGAAAGATCAGCAGTATCTTTGACTTCTAGCACTGTTGCAGTCTCTAGAGCTAATGCAGCCTATGACGAAATCATAGACATCATTAATGGCGACGGAGAAGCAGATGCTGATCCTATAGTATTCCCAAGCCCAACTGGAGTTGATGCTAATAAAGAAAAGGCTAAAAATCTTTTAGTTGCAAATAAAGAATTTATTAAAGCTGAAATTGTAGCCTGGATAAATGCTCAAATTGCAGGCGGTGCAGGTATTTGGTCTGGATTTACATATAACTCAGAGAAATGTGCTAGGGATGTAGGTTACCTTATTGATGCTCTTTGCTTTGATATTTTATATGACGGCAACTGGGCTAGCAGAATTTGTGCAGATGCATACTTTACAAATGCAGTCTCGGTTATTCCAGGAGAAACTGCTCAAACTGTTGCAGCCTATAACAGATTGTCCACAGTTTGCCAGCAGGTAGTTATCAATACTGCGGTAACAGTTTCTAGCGGTAATGCACTAACTCAAAATACAAGTTTACCTCCAGCTTCTGGAACTGAAACAACACGTTGCGACACACTATTACAAATAGTTGAAGATGTAATCAATGCTGGAAGTCTTTCTGGATTACCTGCATTAGTTACTCCTACAATTGCATGGGCAACAGCAGAAATACAAACAGCCGCAGCTCAACTATCTTCAGATAAAGCAGGTATCATTGACGACATGATTGATTATATCAACGAAAACTTTGTTGGTGTCATCAACTACGATGAGGATAAATGTAAGAGAGATGTGAAGATTACTCTACAAAGATTAATCTACGATTTACAAACAGGCGGAAGATATAATTCTGTAATGGTTGGATTAAGTTACTGGAGAAGATACGGAACTCATCACATTGTGAGCTTAGGCGAAAACGTGACAAGAACAGACCTATTCCCAGATGGTGCTACAGTTAATTTCTATCAAAGAAGTTATATTAGCGCATCAGGATATGTTTTTGAATACGTTGGCGCAGGAACAAACTACGGAGCACTTCCACAGAGAGGTGTTGCAGATCCGGTCCAAAGTAGAGAAGTAGTTCAGTTAGGATCTGGTAAAGTATTCTTTACTTCTACCGATCAAAACGGTGACTTTAGAATCGGTCCAGGATTGGTAATCAGTCAAGCAACTGGTGTTTTAAGTGGTAGAACATTTACTAAATCGTTGTTTGCAAATATGACCCCATTCATATTAGCAATTGAATCGGGCGGTGCAGGTTAAAAGGAAAAATTATGGCATTAATTCCATTAAACACGTTTAAAACAAAAACATCGTTATTAACAAATGTGTCAACAACGACAGTTTATACAGCTCCTATTGGGGTTACTAGTATTATTCTGATGGCACAAATTGCTAATATAAGTTCATCGACACAATCGGTAAACTTTATTCATCATAGAAATAGACCAGTGCTAGCTGATGCTCAGGGTAACGGAGCACAGGCAGGCAATATTGATAGTTACCTAGTGAGAAATTTTGAAATTCCTCCAGGAGATGCAGGTTCTGTATTGGCAGGTAAATTAATTATCGAAAGTCTAGATAGCATTAGATGCGGAGCATCAAGTGCAGGAACATTGCAACTAACATTGAGTGTGTTAGAAACAGCTAATAATTAATAGAGATTGATATGCCTAGTTTATTAAGTGGAAAAACATTACGTCGAGGCGGTAGCGGCGAATTCATTGACTTACAAGGAGCTCAGCCGCAACTCCCTGCCACTGATACTACCGAAACAGGCTTTACACTAATTACAGATTCATTATTAAGAACTAGTTATAAATCAAGTCTTGGATTTATAGATTTTTCTACAGCCTCAATGTATAGTATCTTACCAGAAGGGACTGTGAGAATCATCGCATCTGGCACTACATTCTTGTCAACTTCAACAGCAAGTGGAACATTAGTTGTAACTGGTGGTGTTGGTATTGGCGGAAATCTTCATGTAAAAGAAGATATAGTTGTAAATGATATTACTATAGGTAAAGGCTACGAAGGTTACAACAATATAGTTGTAAGAGGATCATCAACATCGACTCCTAATGAATTCTCAGAAGGTTATAACAGTGTTGCCATAGGTTACGATGTGTTAAAAGAATTAAACACAGCCTATAAAGATATTGCCATTGGTAGATATGCATTAAGTTCTGGAACAGCAATTCGAAACAGTATAGCTATTGGTGACAGTGCTCTAAGAAGAATTGGATCAGTTCCATATATAGAATGTCTAAATACAATAACGTCAATTACTCAAGCAGATCCTGTAGTAGTAACTTCTGTAGCACACGGTTTATCAAGCGGAACTGAAGTTACGTTTGCAAATGTTGGAGGAATGACAGAACTTAATAGTCAAATATTTTATGTTGATGTGCTAACTGCAAACACAGTAGCATTATACGAAGACAATATTTTAGGTTCAAGCCTTGATGGAACTGCATTTAATACATTTACAACAGGTGGTATATTAGCAACCACTATTGTAAAGTCAAACAATATTGCCATAGGCACTGATGCTGCCAAAAATTTAATCAATGGAGAATTAAACTTCTTCATGGGTGATAGAGCCGCTGTCAACATGACTACTGGTTCTTATAATATTATTATAGGTCATGAAAACATTGAAAACGTTACACGCGGTAACGGTATTATTAGTATCGGCGGTGATAACATTGTTGACGGAAAAGACAACCAAGTCAATATAGGTAGTATTTTCTATTATGACGGTGATGGATATACTTACATCAGTTCGGATACAGAAGTAGGTTTAGGCACTGAGTCAACTAGCACCCAATCTGGAGGACTTGTTGTATTTGGTGGTATTGGTGCTAGCGGAAAAATATACAGCGTTGGCAGCGGAATTGCATCTGAAAATCACTTGTTATATACGCCAAGTGTAACTATTACAACGTCGTCTGCGGTGCCGCCGCAGAATCCAAGGGTAGGTGATTTCTGGATCGATGCATCATTGCCAGCATATTTGCAATTTGTAAGAGACGGAACTAGCACATTCTGGATTCATATTGGAGCAGTTTAATTAAAGAGTAAAAAATATGGCAGATTTAGGATTTCCAACTAACCCGTCCCCTGGACAAGTTGTAACAATAGGGGGCAAAACATATCAATGGACCGGCTATGCTTGGGTCATTCTTTCTGTTGACACAGGGGTTGTTTCTCAACTAACAGTTACCAACCTTGTTATAACAACTACTACTAATGCAGTGTCTACGCAGTCAGGTGCGTTAATTGTTGCAGGCGGTGTAGGTATTGGAGG